>Ga0180009_10000344_pt1 | contig 66153 bp, 59 predicted proteins | sample OS_PC_MetaG_FD_123537 | JGI IMG/M metagenome (GOLD analysis project Ga0180009, IMG submission 123537) | Groundwater microbial communities from the Aspo Hard Rock Laboratory (HRL) deep subsurface site, Sweden - OS_PC_MetaG | ecosystem: Environmental > Aquatic > Deep subsurface > Groundwater... | reverse complement strand
TGTATCAGGATCAAATCTTCCGCATCTATTTTTGTGGAGATTGAAATAGGAAGTGGCATGTTATTTGTTCTATCGATCATGGTTCTGGATTGTCCTTTTTCTATTAACTGTCCCGTCTAAAACTGAAAGCGGAACCATTTCTGTATCCTACGCTAGTTTTTAAATCAAATACAGATTGAATCGGAAAAAAGGTTGATGGAATCGCAATAAAACTGAAATCTTGCGAGAAGCGTTGATTGATTGAATACCGAAATGGTATGGATAGTGATATATCGGGGGAGTCATTCTTGATGATTCAACATGACAGTGCAAAATAAGCATCCCCTCTATTCGCAGGTCATTTTTAAGATACTGGAAAAAAGCCGTTTTTTCATCAACCTACATGAAGGCAACCAAAAGATGCCCTTGATTGAGATTGCTCATGCCAATGATTTTCCGCTCCAAGACATCACCAGAGCACCTGTCAATCATTCACTGACCCGGCAGGTATCTGATATCATTTCCAGAGTCATTGAATCTGGCGATGACGCGCTGGTTGACTATACAAGTCAATTTGACAAGGTTCGGATTGATACGATCCGAGTACCCATTGAAAAATTGGGGGAAGCCGAAAAGAACATGCCGGATGCGACGCGTCTGATAATAGAAAAAGCATTGGAAAATATTCGGCAGTTCCATCGCTTTCAGCTCTCGCAGTCCTGGGAGAAAACCGGAGATGATGGAACCATACTGGGGGAACTTGTTCGGCCCCTTGATCGGGTCGGGATTTACATTCCCGGAGGAAAGGCCTTCTACCCCTCTACATTGTTAATGAATGCGGTGCCGGCCCAGATCGCTGAAGTCCCCTCCATTGTGATCGCCTCACCCCCTGGCAGGAACGGATTGCCTCATACACTGGTGCTTGCAATCTGCAGTATGTTGGGACTCGATGAGGTGCTCACCATGGGAGGAGCTCAGGGAATTGCAGCGTTGGCCTATGGCACGAAATCCATTGCCCCTGTCTGTAAAATTACCGGGCCCGGAAACCGCTATGTAGCTGAAGCAAAACGACAGGTGTTTGGCAGAGTCGGCATTGATTCGGTAGCAGGTCCCAGTGAAATTCTCATTCTTCATGATGATCCTTCTGTCCCCATTGAATTTATTGCCCGGGATCTCTTGACCCAGGCGGAACATGACGAAGAGGCGCGCTCGATACTGGTGACAACTCTAAAACAGACAGCCCTTGACGTCCAGAAGCGAATTGAGGAACTGGTCCCGTCCGTACCGAGAAATGAAATCATCAAAAAATCACTGCACGATAAAGGCAAAATTATACTGGTGGATACCATTGATGACGGCATCCAGATTGTCAACACCATTGCCCCCGAACACCTGGAATTGCTGGTCTGTGACGAAAATATCCTGAATCGGATCAGAAACGCGGGGGCTGTTTTTGTCGGTCAATGGTCAACTGAAACCGTGGGAGACTATTTTGCAGGTCCAAATCACACCATTCCCACAGGCGGGGCTGCCAGATATGGTTCGCCGCTTTCGGTCCGGGATTTTCAAAAGCATTCGTCATTGATAAAGTACTCGAAAAGCAGGCTGTTTCAGGAAGGAGAACTTATTGCCAGATTTGCTGAACTCGAAGATCTTCATGCTCACGCTGCAGCTGTCAAAGAGCGGCTAAAAATGGGTTAAAATATGAAAAAAAAGACGGATTTCCATCGAAAAACAAAAGAAACTGACATACAAGGCAGTCTGATATTAGCCGGTAAAGGGCTCAGCGATATTCAAACCGGAATCGGTTTTCTGGATCACATGTTGGAGATCTGGTCCTTTCATTCAGGTTTCGACGTGAGATTGACCTGCAAGGGAGACTTGCAGGTCTGCGCGCACCATTCGATCGAGGACATCGCCATTGCTCTCGGAGCTGCATTTTTAGACGCCCTTGGAGACCATAAAGGCATTACTCGATATGCCACCGTTTTCCTGCCAATGGATGAAACCTTGACCAGAACTGTTGTCGATATCTCTGGAAGACCCTTTCACGTATTCAAAGGCAGTTTTGGAACGGAAAAGATCGGGGACTTTCCGGTTGAAATGACAGCGCATTTTTTTTCGAGTTTTGCACTGAATGCAAAACTGACCCTGCATCAGGAAATCCTGTATGGGGATAACGATCATCACAGGGTAGAATCCCTGTTTAAAGGCTTAGGAAGGGCGCTGGCTCAGGCGGTTTCCGTAACATCGGACAAGGTCCCCTCCTCCAAGGGTGTTTTGTAGAAGGAGAACCGGTCTCGCCCGCTGCTTCGGATTGAATGTGGGGGGATTTCAGTTTATCCGGGGCTTTTTTTAACCAGAAAACCCCGGCGCTTGGTGTGATGCTGAACAGCAGAGATCAGTCGGCCTGGTACGTTTGCTCCAGTTTATCGTCCTTGCAGTCAATGATGACCTTTCCGCCCCTGGCCAGTCCACCAAACAGGATTTCGTCCGACAGCTGGTCTTTGATCTCTTTCTGAATCACGCGGGCCAGTGGACGGGCGCCATATTCCGCACTGTAACCTTTTTTGGCCAGCCACTTCCTCGCTTTTTTCGTAAGCTCCAGAACCACTTTTTTGGCCCTGAGTTGATCCTGGAGTTCATCGATGAATTTATCGACAACATACAGCATAACATCGGATGTCAGAGAATTAAAAGTGACGATGGCATCCAGTCGATTGCGGAATTCCGGAGGAAATAATCTTTCAACGGCCTCTATCTCTTTTTGCTGGTTGGTAGAGTTGAAACCGATAGTTTTTGCCCCTCGCTCCTGCGAACCGGCATTTGATGTTAAAATCAGAATGACATTCCTGAAGTCAGCCTCTTGTCCATTGTTGTCTGTCAGAGTTGCATGATCCATAATCTGCAACAGGATATTGAAAATGTCAGGGTGCGCTTTTTCAATTTCATCCAGAAGCAGCACCGTATGGGGATGTTTCCGGATCGCTTCGGTCATTAATCCGCCCTGTTCAAACCCGACATATCCTGGAGGAGCCCCAATCAACCGGGACACTGAATGTTTTTCCATATATTCACTCATATCATAACGTTCAAAGTGAATACCTAGAATATCAGCAATTTGCCTGCTCACTTCCGTTTTTCCCACACCAGTTGGTCCTGTAAACAGGAATGACCCGATCGGTCTTTCTGGATGTCCCAGACCCGCCTTATTCCGCTTGATACTGGTTGTGATATGGGAAATAGCTTCATCCTGACCGAAAACACGCTGCTGAAGTCTGTTCTTTAGCTGTTTCAAGGATTCTATGTCAGATTTGACCGCTTGCCTTACCGGTATTCGGGCAATCTGGGAAACCACCTTTTCAATATCAGGCACACTGATGGTGCTCCTCCTTTTCGAAGGGGGCAGTAACATGCAGGCGGCTCCAGCTTCATCAATGACATCAATCGCCTTGTCCGGCAGGAAGCGGTCATTGATGTATTTCGCGGACAGTTCTGCGGCCTGTCTGATAGATGAAACTGAGTACTTGATCTGATAGTGGTCTTCATACTTCTGTTTCAGACCACTTAGAATCTTCGCCGTTTCTTCAATTGTGGGCTCAGGAATGTCAATCTTCTGAAAACGTCTGGACAAAGCGCGATCTTTTTCGAAGAAATTCCGATATTCGGAATAGGTAGTCGCTCCCATGCAGCGGATATTCATTGAAACCAGCGCTGGTTTCAGAATGTTTGAAGCGTCCATGGAACTGCCGCTGGTGGAACCAGCGCCGACAATGGTATGAATTTCATCGATAAACAGGATCGCCCGGGGACGTTTTTCTACTTCCGTGATAACTGATTTGAGCCGCTGTTCGAAGTCCCCTCTAAATTTCGTTCCAGCCAGCAAAGCCCCCATATCCAGACTGAATATCTCTGCATCTTTGAGTATCTCCGGGATCTTGCCGGATGCAATTTTAAGAGCTAAACCTTCGGATATAGCGGTTTTTCCAACACCAGGATCACCGACAAAAATGGGATTGTTTTTCCTGCGGCGACACAGTACCTGCATGGTTCTTTCCAGGATCTCATTTCGTCCGATCACGGGATCGATCTTATCTTCTCTGGCCATCTGAGTCAGGTCCACAGTATAAGCTGCCAAAGCCGTTTTCTTGGATCCCTTGTCCCGTGTTGTCGTTTTTTGGCCTTCCTGTTCTTGAATCGATGGGTCTTTAAGATCGTTATGGGAAATGGAGCGCAATACATCAAGGCGTGTAATACCTTGTGTTTTCAGGAAGAAAACGGTATGTGAATTGACCTCCTTAAAGAACGCAGCCAGAACATCCCCGCCATCCGCCTCTTTTTTACCTGAACTCTGAGCATGATTCATCACGCGTTGCATCAGGCGTTGAAAAGCAAGGGTCTGTACAGGATCCTGCAATACTTCATCCGGAAGGGGTTCTATCTTGCTTGTCAGATACTGGTCAACCAGGTATTTCAGTTCTGAAATGTTGCCACCGCAATCCTCGATCACTTGCGCGGTTTTCGGATCGAAAAGAATCGCATAAAAAACATGCTCCAAAGTGACATATTCATGCCGTCTCTTCTGTGCATCCCGAACAGCCGCAATTAACGATATTTCCAATTCCCGGCTGATGATTCGATCCTCTCGATATTTTTCTCCCATAATATTTATTCCGCCTCCATACTGGCCTTTAAAGGATATTCATACTGCTGAGCCAAATCAGCGACCCGCGCAATTTTGGTTTCAGCAATCTCATAAGTATAAACGCCACAAACACCCCGACCGAGATTATGGACATTCAACATGATATTGGTTGCCGTGAGCTCATCTTTGTGAAAAATTTCAATCAGGATTTCGACAACAAATTCCATGGGAGTGTAATCATCATTGTGCAAAATCACTTTATATTTTTTCGGCAGTTCAATTTTCTGCTTATCTTCGGTATCTATCTGATCGAAGTTTCCCGGTTTATATTCTTCAGACATGGCTCAAATGATGTTGAATGTAGTAATTCTGATCTCGGGAAAGCAAATGCAATCTTTTGATTCAAACGGCCTTTTTTAAGTTCGACAGCATTTTTTATCCCAATTCAACTGCATTTTCAACTGCACGATTCAGATACATGCTGCGTCTCTTTCCTCTATGATAACCCAGATCTTTCTCTAGGAAAAGAGCCAAAATGAATAATATCGGTCGATCTTGTTCAGGAAGGGTTGTTGCTGCTTTGTTTTTTGATATTTTGCGTAATCTGGGGTTTCTCCGGGCTGGGCATATCTTTTTTCAATTTTACCGGATGGACTTGAATCTTGTGAGCCACCTTAAATACGGTGTCCACATAGATACGGCTGTGATTGTATTCCCAGATAACATCCCGGTTTGATTCGTTGTGCAGTCCTTTGCTCCAGCCATGGGCTTTCAAGTAGTTTGCGGTTGAATAGATGGCGTCAGGAAGCAGAAACAGGTTCACCGAACCGTTCCGGTCACTGTCATATCCCCATTTCAAATAACTGCTGGGCAGAAACTGCGGAATTCCAAAAGCCCCGGCATAACTTCCCTTGAAATGGAACAGATTCCGATCCGAGCTTTCTGCGATCTCGATAAGCGCCCTGAGTTCCTTTTCAGCCCATTGTGCTTTCATTTTAAGACGATTGATCGGTGTGGATTCCAGGCAACCTCTCATTTCGATCTGCACACACTGCCTCTGTTGCCGCATATTCTCGACAATAATGGATGAATAGACTGATACAATGGGGTATCGACCCAACACGTTCCCAAAGCCGGTTTCAATCAGCAGTATGGCTACCAGTATCTCCTTGTCTACGTTGAATTTCCTGCTGGCGCGAGCCAGAAGGGTGCGCCATTTTTTAGCGAATTTATTTGCCAGATGGATGGAGTACCGATTGAGAAATTCATCATAGTTTCTTTTGACCTCTTTGTTATCAACGTTTCGATTAACAACAACAGGCATTTTTTGCAGTCTTGGATCGAAGAATATTTTCCGGATAATGGTTTTATCATAATCGGGTTGATCAAATAACCGGACCAGATTTTGTCTTTCCAGTTTACTGAAGGTCCCGGATTCCTGACAACATTCGGCGAAACCATTATTTGTCACAAACAGTAATAGTGCAGAAAAAAATAAGAATATCAATAATTTTAATTTGATTTGGCTTTTTCCTTTTTCCATCTTTTCCTGTCTGAATATGAATGGACGTAATCACTACTGAACAGCCAACCGCGATCTGATTTACCAGGGCCATTATTGTTGGAAAAAATCTGTTCTACATCATTCACATCCTGTTCCATAATCTGAATTTTCCATTCAAAACTTTCTATTCGGGTAAAGATGGTCTTTCTATCTCCATTCCATTCGCGTAAAGTCCTATTGTCCCTTCCTCAGACAGTTTTAGAACAATAACCGCATCGGTTCCTCCACAGAGATCAAGGGAACGATCTCGCAACGCTTGGAAATCAGTCTCGGAAATAAATCGGAGTAGCATTTCGATTTCAAGTTCTAGCAACGCTTTATCACCATTTTTTTTAAAATAGCTCAAGAGACGTCTGTTGTAGGCTCGTTTTGATGCTGTCTCAATACAGACTTTTGACAAATCCAGTGTTAATTCCATCCGATGGCAACTTCCAGTTTATACTCACATTGATTGAACCGGTCTTGAATAAGGCGCTCTTTTTTGATCCGGGTATCGGGTCTCTGTCTCATTCCTTCTCAAGATTCCTTTGCGGAATCAGATAGTCCTCCTGAGGTCCGGATGCGATTATGTTCATGACAGAAGCGGGACCAACGTACTTAATCCAGGGTAGCAGGTAATATCCCTCATGAGCCGTCTGCATGTAAACTTTCCCTTTTAAATCATGGAGTTTGACAATCTCAAAGGGGATCTTTTTTCGCTCTGGGGTTAAAAAGAGCACCCGCTGGGGTAAAACCAGGTTCTGTTGAAGATGAAACAAGGTATGGCCGTTTTTGGAAGACTCGATAACCAGTCCGATCTGATGTTGTTTGTCATCCCTGAGAAAAGCATTTGTGAGTTTGTCAAGCAGGGCATCTGTCCGGTTATTAAAAAAGAATCCCTTGGTTATAGGCCTGTTCCAGCTAGACTTGACCGGGTCAACCCATTCTTTGGGATCAAGACCGTTTTCAAGTATCTTGAATTGATTCATAGAATCGAAATCCAACCCGAAATAGTCAACCCCGGCGGTTTGAATCGTTTCTAATTCATCCAGCAGACAGAGATCACGATCATTGAATATCGCAGTACCATGTCTGTTTTCAACTACCGGGAAAAACTGAGACGGTCGGTCCGTGCTGGCGGCCACAACCTGGCGAGGCGTGTCCATGGATTGTGGATATTGGTTACCCAACAATCTTCGTGCAGAGTAAAAGACCTGCATTCTCCCCAACCCTTTTATCTCAATAGGGATCGCTGTATCCTGCCTGAGTTTCCGGATTGTCTGAACAGGGATCTGGTTAGACAAAATGATGCGATTGAGACTGGGTTCAAAAGCGTTGATCCATTCCAAAACCCCTGAACAGTTCTGGTGTCCATCCCACATGAGAAACTGGAGGCCGTGATCAGGAAACCTGTTTTTCAAATAGGCCCCGACGCCAGGATCTGCAAAACGGATCGATGAAATCTGTTTGGCATGCTGTATCAATATGTCCGCTAGATGCAGAATGTCATCGTCGTGACAGAGAATATCCCAGAGCAGGATGACCTTTTTTCCACAGAAATTCAGCTTTTCCAGCACATCAAACAGGTCATTGTCTGAGATGCGGCCGGTTACCGAAAAACGGCTGGTCTGCAGAACCACGTCTGTGATGTTAATTTTAATGACCGACTCCAAATAGTCGATTTCTGAAAGATGCAGCACAAATTTCATGGTCTCATTCGACAATAGGATCTGTCAGGAATAGCAGTTCAAATTTGCCATGTTTTCGGGTCAACGGGCTTCTGAATAGCGCTCGAAAAAGGCATTGCTGGACGTTGGATAGACTCTGCCAACAGGTACATCCACTACTATATCGTTCCAGTGGCATTCAGTACAAGTCTCAATTGAAGACGATCGATTTTTCACTGTTTGCTGATTTTATTTTTACAGATACCCGATTTCTTGAGCCAGATATACCGGGACTGAACTTCGGATGGATAGACTGGATAGAACCCTGCTATTTGCAAATACCTGGCATTCCGGTTATGAATATGGTTGGTTCGGACTTGCAAGTGATGATTCCTGAATGTCAAGCTGGTACCGAAAACAAGAATCGTGCATCATCTGAAAACTGACACCGCACGCCTCGAAGGATTCGGGAAAGCGGACGTGGTATCAATCCGTCGTTAAAATAGCACCGCTGGAGAACGCATGAACAATTCAACCACAACCAACAACCAGATCGATGCCCTGTTTCATCCGGAAAGTATCGCTATCGTAGGTCTGCCAAGGGAGTTGAAAACGGGAAAACTCTATCTGATCGCTCTTCAGGATCAAGGTTTCAGCGGGCAAATCGTCGGTGTCAATCCCAATGCGGATATGATTGATGGCATAAAATGCTATCCATCTGTCGCATCTATCCCGGGCAATGTGGATCTTGCTATCATATTAACCCCTTATCATCAAACACTGCCTGTAATCGACGAGTGTGCCCAAAAAGGAGTGAAAGGAGCCGTATTATTTACCGCTGGATACAGGGAGACCGGAACTGAAGAGGGCGCAGCCAGACAGGCAAAGATTGTTGCGATTGCCCGGAAATCGGGTATGCGCCTTATCGGACCGAATGGAATGGGTCTTTATGCGCCGGATAGCGGGTTGTCATTCTTCCCAAAGTTATCCCGGCAATCCGGGCCTATTTCACTGATTTCGCACAGCGGATCCCTTGCCAACATAATCTGCGGGATCGGCTCGACCAAGGGCCTTTTTTTTAATAAGGCAGTCAGTCTGGGGAATGAGTGTGATCTGACAAGCGCCGATTTTTTCACTTACTTTACCGAGGATCCGGAAACCAAAATTATCAGTGCCTATATCGAAGGTATTTCCGATGGGATCAGCCTTGTCAGGGCCTTGAAAAACGCTGCACAGAAAAAACCGGTCATCATCTGGAAAGTCGGTTTGAATACTGAAGGGCTCGCCGCTGCGAATTCTCATACTGGGGCACTCTCCAGTTCGAAGGAAATATGGGAAGGCGTTGTGGCTCAATGCGGCATCACAGCCGTAACTGGTATAGAAATGTGGATTGATACCATGATCGGTTTTTCCCTTCTGCCTAGGCCAGAGGGAAATCGTGTGGCAATTATCTCAGGTCCGGGTGGATACGGGGTTGCAGCAGCAGAGGCGTGTGGACAGGAGAATTTGCAACTGGCCCAGATCTCCAGTGAAACCCGCTCTGTTCTGGAGAAAGTCGTCCCACCGACAGGAACGAGTCTGCGCAATCCGATCGATGTCGGTATGACAGCTTCTCTGGTAATTGACATCTATATCGAGGCCATCAAGGCGGTCGCTGCAGATCCAAATGTGGATGTTGTTTTGATTATCGGGATTGGAATGACCGTTGAATCCAATCAAAGATTTGCGGAGGCTGTTATAGACGAACAGCATCGCTCAGGGAAGCCGTTTCTGGTTGTTGAAGTTCCCAATATTGAAACTGATTTTTCAGCTGTCTTTGCTAAAGCCGGAATTCCATTCTTTAAGTCATCAGAAAGAGCACTTGCAACATATACCCGTGTCTTGAAATACTACCAGAAACACTAGCGCATTTTTTCCGGCCAGGATTCACTATCCTTGAAAGACACCAGCATTTTTTTAGTTTCAGGCGGAGATTGAATGGAAGAACCGATTTTGTTTGCTTCAGACAACCTTCGGATTGAGGGGCTTTGCGAGCACAAATCCACCTCCAGAGCCGTTATTATCACGCACCCACATTCGCTTTACGGTGGAGATATGTATAATGCGGTTGTGACCACCATACAGAAAACTTACGCCGATGCGGGATATACGACACTTCGCTTTAATTTCAGAGGCGTCGGACGGAGTGAAGGTCATTTTGATAATGGTATCGGGGAACAAACTGATCTCAAGGCCGCTCATGAATTCCTGTCAGTAAAGGGGATTACATCCATAGATCTGGCCGGTTATTCATTCGGCTCATGGGTTGCTGCCTCTGTCGCCTGTCAAATGGATCTTTTCGAGCATGTCATTCTGGTATCACCGCCTGTCAGCTTTATGGATTTCAGTGGTGTTTCACATGTCCGTCATTTAAGTTTGACTATTGTCGGAGACAGGGATGATTTCGCAGATCTGGCAACACTCAAGAAAAGACTCTCGGTCTTGAACGCGACGTCTCCATTGGAAATCCTCTCCAATACCGACCACTTTTATTCGGGAAGTCTTGATAATCTCTCAATCGCGATAAAAGCAGGGATCACAGCAGATTCGCTTTGAAAGATCAGGTATAACAGTTGTGAAAACCATCAAGGAACCCATATTTCTGATATCCGCCACCCCGTACCGGGATTCCGATCTCATAGTCAATCTGCTCTCAGCCCAGAACGGGAAATTGTCGTCAACAGTCTACAGCGGAAGGAAACTGGGGCGATCCAGCAGTTTCCTGTATCAACCCGGTGATTTGCTGGAAGTGGAGTATCAGGTCAGAGAGTCACACGAGTTTATCAGGATATTAAACATTTCGGGGAAAAGCATTCTGAATGCCGGCAACTTTTCTTATCAGCGGTTTCTTTTCCACAGTTATCTCCTTGAACTCATTTCCAAAATTGCGCAACCGGGAAACCCATCAGAGGACCTGTTCGACATTTTATCTAAAAACAACCAGTTTTGCTGGGATATCGCCGGATCACTGTTTTTTATGGCTCGGTTAATCTGGCAATTAATACAACATGGTGGGTTCGGGATCGATTATCAGACCTGCAGGGGATGTCACCGTCAAACCTGGCGTTTCAATGAACAACATGAAGCGGTATTTCGAAAAGAAAAATATCTGTTTCATCCACACAGCGGATCGCTGATCTGTAACCAATGCAAACCGGCTGAAGCATCCGAAAAGATCATCACACCAGCCATGTTGAAGGTCATGTGGTTGATGGATGACAATGAAAGCACCTACTCAAAAAAACCGGACATCCCGGAGCATGTTATGGGTAATGTTTTTGATTGTCTTAATGACAATGAAAGCACCTACTCAAAAAAACCGGACATCCCGGAGCGTGTTATGGGTGATGTTATTGATTGTCTTAATCAATTCCTGCTGCAGCGGTACGAAATTCACCCAAAATCCCTCTCAGCATTCATGAGTTCGTTCAAATCAGTCCCAGAACCAAAGTCCAGGCGAATATGAGAAACTGATCGCCGGCAAACTAAAGTCCCAGTATAATCCGGGCTCCCGCCACGAGAACCATACCAGTCACCACCGCCCCAAAAAGACTTTTGCTTTTCCATGCAATCAAAAATGTGGGTATGGCGGCCATCAGGTAAAGATTCTCATAAGAAAGCAGCAACTGCTTTTCCCTGATCAACAGCGAAGGAAAAAGCATTGCCGCCAGAACAGCGGATGGAACATACCCCAGCCAACGTCGGACGATCACCGGCAGGGAACGATTGGCCAGGAAAAACAGTGGCAAAAAGCGGGGAACATAAGTCACCACCGCCATTCCGCATATCGTATAAAAAATTATTTTTTGATCCATTTTTCCAGCAGGATGCCTGACGACGCCCCGATAAGAGTTGCGAAAACAACGTTCCATTGATCCAGATGGACCTGGAAGAACAGAACCGAGAGAAAACCTGCGATTAATGCGACCACTACTTTTGTCCGGTCATTCGTGGCAACCACCAGCAATCCGATAAACATTGCGGGAAGTGCGTAGTCCAAAGCCAGCCGCTCGATATCGCTGATCATCTGACTGGCGACAATACCGATCCAGGTGCCGGCCAACCATGAAATCTGGGCAGCAATATTTACAGTAAATGCAGATTCCTTCTGATAGTTGCCTGATGAAAACATGGCGGCATGGACCCCGAACGACTCGTCGGTCACTTCAAAGGCAAAAGCGGCAAGTTCCAGTTTACGCCAGGATTTTAAAAATGGTGACAGAGCGGCCGTCATTAAAAAATGCCTCAGGTTGACTATAAATGCGGTAACAATGACCGAAACGGCAGATGCCCCGGCCAGGAACATACCGACGGCTATCAACTGGGATGAACCGGCAAAGACAATCAAAGACATCATCACTGTATTGAAAACCGAGATTCCAACCTTGCGCGACAAGACACCAAATGCAATACCGATTGGAATGTAGCCAATGATGATGGGAAAAGCGACTTTAAGGCCTTCAGAAATACCGGGAGAAATTCGGCTGTTTATTTTCAAAATGCTTACGATCGTTTTGGGCAACATGGTGTTAAAAAATCCAGTCAGAGAAAAGAATAATACGGTAATCTTTGTATTTTTTATGGCCAATGGGTTGGGCAATAGCAATCCTGCCGGCAGACTCGAAACGGTTTGCGAATTCACCAATAATATTCAGGCTGATTTCAGCATCCGTGAACACTTCCGCAACGCCTTCTTCCGTTATACCCTGACCGAGGTGAAAGTTCAAAGTAGGAACGACCTGATGCAACCACATCAGTTTGATCAGGTTTATGTTGGAATGTTTTAAAAAACCCGGCAGGGTCACCCCGATTTCAAAAATGCGATTTTCATAAAAAAGGAGGTCTGTGGTTCTTGGAAATCCGGATAAACCGTCTGTACCTCCCATGGGATAGAGTTTCTGAAGCGGAACTGTCCCTGCCGACCGACCATGATCATACCGCAGATGAATATCCGAATCATCAAAGACATACCGAAAAAACTGTTTCAGCTTAAACTGCTGGTATTCCGATTGTGGCTGAAACATACTTTTCCCGGCCAACCCGGACAAGGTCAATTGCCATAAGCTCACTGCCCCTTTGTGTACTGGAAAACCGGTAGAGAATCTGGCACCGTACCAGTCCTGCTGGTTTTCATTGAAATGAGAGTCTTCCAGAGCATCCAGTGTCTCTTTCCAGATCGAAAAGTCAATCCACAATTCAGGATAATATCGGACCGGTTCCTGCCTTACACCAAATGCCAGTGAGTTGATTGCTCCGACGTAACCGGCTGCCAGATATAACTTTGTGCCCTGGAAGGGAAATCCGGTCGTATACAATTCACCGGTCCAGAGCAGGTCATCCGCGCTGCCTTTCCAGATGTTCAATTGTACCGCCGATTGTGTCAAATAGCTGTAGGTCAGGTTCAGCCCGATAATATTCTGGTCAAAGGTATTTCCATCTCCGAAAAGTGGCGAAAAGGTCAACAACCAGTTATCCACGGACGGGAAATCCCAAATCAGGCGCGTTCTGAGTGGAAACCGCCAGGTATTGTTGAGAAGGTCATCATCCAGTATATTGAACGATGGATCCAGAACGATCTGAATCGGTCTGTCCTTAAGAAGGAATGTGTAACGGCCGGCACCGGTGTTGATCTGTCTGCGCTCAGTGGACCCATTATCAAAACCGAAACTGATTTCAAGAACCGGTGACTGAGTTCCCATGTTCTCAATCTCAACCTGTACCAAATACCGGTCCTGATGGACTGAAACTTCGACCTGTGTGATGGCGTAATCGACATGCCCGCTTGTTGAGAGCCATGTTTCCGCCGCTTCCCGACTTACACGGGTCGAGGTAAAAAAGTCCAGAAAATCGTGTTTGGACAGCGGTTTCTGCTCTTTTATGTCTTCTCGCAGAAAGGCGGCGATTCGTCTGAGAAGGTGTTCCCGATAGTCTGGTTGACCGTCATTCAGCATCCAGAACAGGTGGAATCCTTTTTCTCCTCCCGGGTGATAAATATGTGAATAGTAGGCAATATCCTGCGGACTGTCAGCGGCAACGACTTCCTTGGAATGCTTGTTGTCGATCCATCGCTTATTGCTGTGATCAGAAAAGAATTCAGGATTGATCCAGTTCAACCATGGGAAGATATAAGTATTCCCGCGGAACCGGTCCTGAAAAAACCGCCGGAGCACTTCAGCCTGGACAGCCGGCAATATCCAGGCATTTTCATTGGTATCAACCAGATATGCCTTTTTCAACAGGGCCTCAACAATCCCGTTCAATATGATGATCTCAAACTGTTTGAAAAATATATCTGGGTAACGAAACAACTGTCGCGGTAAGAATACAGTCAAACCGCTGACTTGAAGCGGACCATCCCAGAGAATCAACCGAAGTTCCCGATCATCATCTTTCAATAGCTGATTTCTTTCCAGAAACAGAAGTACACGATCGATCCGGTTCAGCAAATCCGATGCTGTGTCATCAAAAAAGGAATCATAAGCAAGCTTCAGATGATCCGCAGTAAAACGCCATCGATCCAGCAAAAGATATGGAAAAGGAGAATCATATTGACTCGTTAACGTTCTTGTCAGCGCTCCGGAGGAGTTGATGACATCAATCTGTGCCCGCTGTCTAAGCATGGGAGCCAGTACATCCTTGTAATCCCATAATTTTTGGTAAAACCCTGCCGGTCGGGGTATAAAATCCCAAAGCAGTCTGAAATACCCATTTGGCAGTTTGTTGAAACGAGTTTGAAAACTGATTTCTATCAGGACGGGTTGTCTAGCCGTTACGTTTCCAACTGCTACGGCCAGTAGAGCCTGCTGACTGTTGTTTAACGGCGCGAGCTTTGGATTATCGATTATTTTGAGTGGAACAACCGTATTATTGACCGTAACCGCAGATACCTTGATACCCTGAGGAAGGTGTATGTTTTTCAGGCTCGGGGGCTCCAAAAACATCAGATCACTGCGTGACACCGTTTTAAACTGGTCTGTGGCGATCCGCAGTTCGAATTGCTCCCTTTCATCCAGGTCAATGTATCGGTTTGGCGGAAGGTGAAAGAACAGGGTGTCAGTCTGGATATCGGCACACTTGAACCGGGCTGTTCCCTTAAATAATGCAGTATTTTCCTGATATGATCCGTTTATCTCCACTGCAGAGCAGGACGCCATGGCCGTTCTGGCTGTGAGCGTAACAATAACGGCCGCCCCTAACCAAAAAAACTTCTGAATTCCAATCAGGAAATAAAGCGCCCAATCAACGCTGCAACCTGAATGCTTCATTCTGAATAGAGCAATGGAAATAACCGGGTTAGAACTGGGTTGGTTTGATTTTGCTTCTCCGGGGATTGGGGCACTGACTTTCCTTTACGCTTGTGTGGATTTCAATTGAATGTGGATAGTCATTGAGGCTTGAGGACGGCGAAAGATCATTCTGCTTCAGCACTGTCTTTAAATTTGTCTGGAGCCAACAAAGTCAACTTTTCAAGTCGTCTTTCATTACTCTCCTGGATCGTGAACTCGATCTCTCCCAGAATGAGCTTTTCACCTTTTTCAGGAATCTTCCCCGCATTGTGGCATACGTATCCACCAATGGTTTCAATGCCTTCTTTCTGAAAGTCTGTTTTAAAAAGGTCATTGAACTGTCCCAAGGGAAAACTGGCATCCAGTGAAATGAGGTTTTTGCCAAGTGGCGTGTAGGATGGTTCATTATCCTTGTTGAACTCATCCGGTATATCGCCCACCAGTTCCTCAATGACATCTTCAATCGTGATCAAACCATCAACACCGCCATGTTCGTCTATGACGATCGCCATATGGGTGCGGTTGGTTTTAAAATTAGACAGAAGATGATGGATCTGCTGACTGTAAGAGGCAAAGAATGGCTTACGCATGACTTGTGAAATCGGGGGGATATTGTCTGAAGCGCCGAAGTAACTGAATAGATCAATAGCGTAGAGGATTCCGACGATATTATCCGGATTTTTGTCTTCAATAGGAATTCGAGTATGGCTGGTTTTATGAATCAGCTCAATAGCATCCGATATAGGTTGTGTTTTGTCTATGGTGACCATATCAGTTCGAGGCACCATCACCTCCCGGATCGTTTTATTGAAATAATCCTCTAGATTATCAATTAGATCAAACTCCTTTGAATAGTTCTTATTCCTGTTTTTTTTACGAAACGTTGTTACCAGTGATTTTTTAAGGTATGCAAATATTGAATCGTCAGAAGGACCTTCCAACCTGAGACCTGTATAGTGTTAGCGGGACATCTATCATCTATCTTTCATGCAGCAGACGGATAGATCATGTGGACAAAAACGGATCATATTGTTCTGTTTATCATATGTTCTGCGGACAGCATAAGCTATTCCAAAAGAAAATAAAAGAGGGTTTTTGGTTAGTTCTATCAATGTGGGTTCGGCTTTGTCGTTGACCGCCTTGAATCATGGATTTGAGCTGTTTTCAACCAATGGGGTGGTCAATAATTCATAATTCGCTATAATAAGGCTTTACGCTTGCATTTCTCTTTACGGGTTCTGTTTTTTCTCAATCGGTTTTCTACCACTGTTGTTTTAATAATTCGGCAAGTTTTAAATGACATCGCTATCACAATACAAGGCCGATATCAATTCACTCGCTTCTCAGTTGCAGAAACTCTTGAAAGTGATTCGGCACTCGGATCCCTCAGCGAATGAACTGAAATACCTGCTACATGATAAATACCAGAATCATCTGACCAGCATCGCCCGCGAAATCAAAGAGAGATTTCTCTGGGACGACTTCCGTGAATATCTGCTCTCCCAGACTGACCCCAATCAATCTGAGATTCCCGACGAAAGCCAGACCGTAATCAGAAGAAAACTGATCAAGGATTTTGAAAAGCAGTTTATCGCCCGGCAGGTTCTCCCAGAGCTGGATCCCCCCGATCCCGAAGAAATCCGACGCAAGCGGCTTGCAAGGAAAAAAAGAAAGATTATCAAGGCAAACCAGGCCACAACTGAAAAACAGTATTCGAAAGAAAAGATTATGGAAATGGTGCAGGCGACCCAGAAGAAACGCCGAGCCCGATTTGAACTTCAGAGTCTGATTGAAGCAATCAGGAAGATCGATCCCCGGAAAATTGAAACCAAAATCAGCCAATCTATTAATAGCAAAGACAATTGATGAATATCTTAATCGCATCATCCGAAGCCGTTCCATTTATAAAAACCGGCGGTCTGGGTGATATTGTAGGGACACTGACCCAACAGTTGGCCGCCAGAAACCATCACGTCAAACTCATTCTCCCCCTTTACAGCACAATAGATCGGTCACAATTCCAGATGGTGGAGAAGATATCGATCATGAAAGTGCAGATGGGGACCGTCAGCATGAGTTGCCGGGTTTGGCAATTGACAACTGATGCGGCTTATGAAGTTTATTTTATTGAATACAATGAATATTTTGCCCGCAGTTCGGTTTATGGCGACAACAATGCGGCATATGCGGACAATGGCAAGCGGTTCTCTTTTTTTTCAAAAGCGGTTCTGGAACTGGCTATTCAACTCGAATTCAGACCTGATATCGTTCATGTCAACGACTGGCAAACAGCGATTCTCTGCTACTATTTAAAAACCTGGAAGTGGGAAAAGGATTTTTTTAACAAGACAGCGTCAGTCTTAACGATTCATAACCTTGGGTATCAGGGACAAACCGATCTTTCCTTCAGTAGTTTTATGGGGCTGAACTGGATGCAGATGAGATCGGAAGAATTTGAATCCATGGGGGGAATTAACCTGTTGAAGGGGGGTATCTTTTACGCGGATCAGGTCACGACTGTCAGCCCGACGTATGCAAAAGAGATCCTGAGCGAACCGGGTGGATGCGGCCTAAGCGCCTTTCTGATCCGAAGACAAAATGATATTACAGGCATTTTGAATGGGATTGATCTTACTGAGTGGGATCCGGAAAAAGATCCGACGATACCGGCCAACTACAGTAAGAGCAATTTAAAGGGCAAAAAGGTCTGCAAGGAACAACTCCAGTCAACTTTTTTGCTGCCGATCAATGAAAAGGTGCCGGTTTTTGCCTTTATTGGTCGACTGGTGGATCAGAAAGGACTGGCATTACTAAAAAATTGTCTTGACACCATCCTCTCATGGGAACTGCAGTTGGTCGTGTTGGGGAGTGGCAACCCGTATTTTGCCTCCTATTTTGGAGATCTCCCTAAATATCACCAGAAAAAGGTGGGTTCGTATATTGGGTTCAAACCGGACTTGGCCCATCTAATAGAAGCCGGGGCGGATTTTTTTCTCATGCCGTCACTGTACGAACCCTGCGGTCTGAATCAGATGTACAGCCTGCGTTATGGTACGGTACCGATTGTCAGGGCAACCGGGGGCCTCAGTGATACGGTGGAAAATTATGATGAAAAGAAAGGAACCGGAACCGGGTTTGTGTTTTATGATATCAGTGCCAATGCTCTGGAAAAAACCATTGGTTGGGCACTTCATACCTGGTACAATGACAGGAAGTCCTATTCCGCCATGCAGCGACGCGGGATGAAGATGGATTTTTCCTGGAATCAGGCATTAATCCAGTACGAAGCCGTGTATGATAAAGCCTTGGAACGGCGGGCACACTGGCATTAAACGCTATATATCATAACGCCTCATGCGGACGTTGAGAATCAGACCGATGCCAATCATCTGGGAAACCAGGGCAGACCCTCCATAACTCATAAACGGTAGCGGGAGTCCGACGATTGGCAGCAAACCGAGGACCATACCGATATTGATGGTGATCTGAAACGCCAGAATGGTTGTGACCCCCAGCGTCAGGATTGTTCCCGAACGATCCTTGGTTTTACCAACCAGTCTGAGACACCACAGGATCAAAAAAAGATACAGTCCTACCAGAATAGCACCTCCAAAAAAACCCCACTCCTCTGTAAAAACAGAGAAAATAAAATCTGTGTGTCGTGCGGGCAAAAAATTAAGCCGGGCCTGGGTTCCTTTCAGGTAGCCTTTGCCCCAGAATTGCCCACTTCCCACAGATATTTTTGACTGAATGATCTGATAGCCTTTTCCCAGCGGATCCAGGTCCGGGTTGAAAAACGTCTCGAACCGGTTGCGTTGATAGGGTTTAAGCAGGAATATCCAGACAAACGGCACCGAGATAAAACCCAGAATTGTTGTAAAAAGAATAATCTTTAACCGTATACCAACCAGAAAAATAATAGGAATGAATACGAATAACAGCAGTATCGCCGTACCCAGATCAGGCTGCTTGAGAATCAGCGCAAAAGGGATCAGCGTCAGTGCCAGTGGCCAGGCCAGTTCCTTTACCCCCAGGTCACCAATGCGGCGCGATTCATTGAAATGATAGGCAAGCAACAGAACCAGAGAGTATTTTACCAGTTCAGATGGTTGAATAAAGAAAGGACCCAGCTTGATCCATCGACTCACTCGGGTTCCTGGACCCCCGGTGCCGTAAAACAGGACGAAGAGAAGCAATACGATTGAAATCAGATACAACAGGGGAGAAAGCTTCTCCAAAAATCGGTAGTCAATCATCGTAACCAGAGCCATGACTGCCAGCCCGAAAAAAAGCCAGATGATCTGCTTTTTAAAATAGGGGGTTTCCGTTCCGTAACTGTATGACGCCGAATAGATAGAAATAAGACCGATCACGGCAATGGTGATGACCGTCAGTAAGAGAACCCAGTCGAAATCTTCAAGTAGCCTTCTGTCAAACATTTTCAGGTAGGTGTCGGTTTATATCGATCTATAATTCGCTTGATTATTTCCGTGGTGGATTGCCCTGGAATTTCAGGTACAGCAAAAACAGCCCCGCCGCTTGCTTCAACAATATCTTTTCCGATAATTTCATCCACAGCCCAATCGCCACCCTTCACTAATATGGATGGTTGCAGCGTCTTGATCAGGTTGTATGGATCGGACTCAGAGAAAGATATGACATAATCAACAAAATAGAACCCTGCCAGCACTTCCATACGCTCATCAAGGGAGATGATCGGACGTTTGTTTCCCTTGAGTCCGATGACGGATGCATCGCTGTTGACACCGATGATCAGGCAATCTCCCGCTTGCCGGGCCTGCTCAAGATAGCGGGTATGTCCTGTATGAATCAGATCGAAACAGCCGTTGGTAAACACAACCTTTTCGCCCCTCTCCTTCCGCTGTTTTATGATGTCTGCCAGAAGTGAAGCATCCTGGTAGATTTTACGGCCGATTTGGCTCATATTTTTTGTCTATCGGATTACAGAGGGGTCACGGCTAAGCATGACTGCTGAGCCCCCTGATCGTTCTTTTTGCTTAAAAAGGGTTGCCTGAAAAGCACCCAAATAGCGCTTCTGTTTTTGGTATTGCCATGTTAGCATTTACGGATAATTTTGCTGACACCGTTGCTATCCACGGATAATTATCCAAAAAAAACAGTCCTGTATTTTCACCAATGGGCACTGTCAAGACATGTTTTATCTATCGCCCATGGTTCCGTCAGAAATACGGGCTTTTGGCCGGAATAGCCTGATGCACATCCGATCAGATATCAGCTCCTGTAATATACACAGGTGAAATTGATCCCGACGTGCAAACGGGCTTATAGCTGCGACTGATTGATGATATCGTCCGTCATGTGTTGTATATGACAACACGTTTAAAGCGAACTGTAAATCCCAAAGCGGTTTTTGACCGCTCCCGTTTTAAGACATATACCAGACTGGTTCAATTCCAAACCCCATGCCAACACATCTGAAAGCCTATACACCATCTCAAAAAGGAAAAGAGCTCATCGCCATCCTCTTTCCCATGAATCATACAGACCGGGAAAAAAGCATGGTGAAGTATTGGAAGCAATATCCCAGAGAGACAAACGCGATCCTGGACGGCTTTCATTTCATTATTCTTGAACTTATCGATGAGAGAAACTCAGGAGAAACAGAGGAAACATTCAATCTACCCGATGAGCTGTTGAACGTCATTTTTAGAAACATGTGGGAGAAGAAGAATTACTTCTCCTATCTCGACGGCAAAGATTTTTTGAACGCTTTAAACGGACTCAAACCCCCCATTTTCAAAAACCCCGAAAAAATCGTGGAGCTCCTTGAAAATGCGGTTACTCAGAAAAAACCGGGTTATGTATCAAAATTCAATCTCCCGGACCAATTCGATGAGACGATCTCCCAAAAAGTCATCGAAATATGCCGGAAGGCCGAAACATGGTATGACAACATTCTGAAAACGCTCCCTTCGATTCAAAATTCTCAAAAACTGATGGCCCGTTTGCAGAATGATAAAAGTCAAATTGCCATGATGGATATGAAACTGGCTACCGAAACACTGACAGAATCAAGAAAAAACTACACCCTCAATGCGGGTGAAATCGCCCAAAACTGGCCCTATATTCATGATGTTTTTCGAAAATATCAAGACGAAGTACTCGTTTATCAGGTCTATCTTAAATACCTGGCAAAACTCCTGGCATCCAGGGAAGCGCGCTATCCAGTTGAAAACTATCTTCTTCACCTGGCAAATGGGCCATTCAATCTGGAGGTTCCATCTTTTGAACCGACGGATATGGAGTTGCAGCACAACAAGACAAAGGTGACTCTCCGCCTGGTGTATTTGAAACAGTTAAATTTAGATATCAGCAGATTGGAGTGCCGATATAGAAAACGCAAGCTAATGGTCAAGCTCAAGGAAAAGATGCCGAAAAGCGAGGTCATCAAAGAGCTGCTTGAAATCGCCCATATCGATCCACAAGATATTAAAACTCACATTCTCCTGGCACGGATGTTTGGTGAATATTCGCTGTTGATACAGAATCATCAAAAAAGAACGAGCATGCGTGAACAGGCCCTGAAATACTGCAACCTGGCTTTTACAAAAATCGATGAATACCTGGATCTGCAGAATATCCAGATTATGAAGGAGCGGGATCTTCTCAGGGCTGGTTTTGTCAAGTCCATTTCAACGATTCGCATTCCTCTCATTCGAAAAAAATAAGGGGTCACCAATGAAACACTATCGAAAAGAATTGTGGTTCAATGTCCCGTCTCGACGGGCGTTTATCAACATTACATCGGAAGTCTCCCATTGTCTCCAGGAAAGCGGGATACGGGAAGGGCTCCTGCTTGTCAACGCCATGCACATCACAGCTTCCGTTTTTATCAATGATGATGAACACGGGTTGCATCAGGATTATGAAAAATGGCTTGAACGTCTGGCGCCCCATGCCCCCATTTCCCAGTACCGGCATAATGATACCGGGGAAGACAATGCAGATGCACATCTCAAGAGACAGGTGATGGGCCGGGAAGTGGTTGTTGCTGTAACCGGGGGGAAACTGGATTTTGGAACCTGGGAGCAGATTTTTTACGGCGAATTCGATGGTCGCAGGAGAAAACGGGTTCTGGTCAAGATCATTGGTGAATAGTGAGACTGATCAGTTCAATAACTCACCTATCAGTGAAAATTGTCTCCTTCCGCGGGTTTTCACTAAAACCATATCTCCTATTTCCAGATCACAGCCGGGTATCATAAAAGGAATGTTCCCATCATTCCGACCAATCATTGCTGCTTTTTCCCGGGGATGGACCCCATCGACAAGGATCTCCTGGGTCGACCCGATCAGTTGATCAAGCAGCTCCGATTGAATTGTCTTCTGGACTTTCAGTAACCGCTGCAGTCTTTCATCCTTCACCGGCTGGGGAACATCATCGACCATCGAAGCTGCCCGGGTGCCGGGTCTTTCCGAATAGACAAAGGCATAGACCAGATTAAACCGTACCGTTTCAATAACATGGAGTGTTTCCAGGAACTCGGCTTCTGTTTCACCGGGAAAACCCACAATGATGTCCGTACTGAGGGCAATGTCCGGTACGACCTGCTTTAGATACTGAATTTTTTCCAGATATTCGGCAGTTGTATGTCCCCTCCTCATCAGCGTCAGTATGCGGTCGGAACCGACCTGAAACGGAAGATGGATCTGGTTACAGATAACGGGTCGGGTACTCATCAAATCTGATAATCGATTGTTCCAGTCATTGGGATGGGGTGAGGTAAACCGCAACCGCCGGAGCCCTTCCAGGTCAGAAACCGCCTGCAAAAGTTCATAGAAGCCGGTTTCTCCAGCCCGGTATGCATTTACGTTCTGCCCCAGCAGTTGAATTTCCCTGGCCCCTTTGCTGATCAGGTCCTTCGCTTCACTGAGAATATTCTCCTTCTCGCGGCTGACCAGTCGACCTCTCGTTGTGGGGACAATACAAAACGAGCAGAAGTTATCGCATCCCTTGGTTATGGCAATCAAAGCTTTGGCATTATTTGTCTGCCCGGTTTTAATCTCGGTCCTCGGAATAAAATTCTGGATTTTTTTTTCCCGTGGCATCCAGTCTGTATGGATCACTCTTTTTCCGGTTTTAACGTCAGCCAGCATTTCCGGAAGCCGGAAAATATTGTCTGTACCAAATACCAGATCGACCGATTTCGCCCTTTTGAGGATTTTTTCCCCTTCCTGTTGGGCAACACATCCCCCGACACCAATAATCAGATCCGGGTTTTTCCGCTTCATCCGGGAGAGTCTTCCCAGAAGGCTGTATACTTTATTTTCCGGGTTCTTTCTGACAGAACAGGTATTGATCAGCACGAGATTGGCCTGCTGAATCTCACTGACGATGCTATATCCTTCCCTGATAAGAATGGTTTCTATCCTGCGGCTGTCATGTTCGTTCATCTGGCAGCCGAATGTCTGAATAAACGCTTTTTTCATGATGCTGCATGGGATTCATAATTCTTCATGTGCTGGTAGCCTTTCTCTGTCACCACTCGGCCTCTGGGAGTTCTGCGGATCATCCCACTTTTCAGCAGAAAAGGTTCAACAACCTCTTCAATGGTGTCACCCTCCTCGGATACCGTTGCAGCAATCGTATTGAGACCGACAGGGCCACCATCATGAATTTCGATGATCTGCTGCAGCAACTTTCGATCCAGTTTATCCAGACCGAAGTCATCGATTCCCAACCTGGACAGCGTTTCATCGACAATTTCCATTGTGATCACCCCGTCGGTGCGCATATCTGCGAAATCTCTCGCCCGTTTCAATAAACGGTTGGCAATGCGGGGGGTTCCCCGGGACCTTCTTCCAATCTCCAGAGCAGACTCATCAAAGATCTGCACATCAAGCACCCCGGCTGATCGCACAATAATTTCCTTCAATTCCCCGGGTTCGTAAAAGTCAAAATGGAGGGGAATCCCGAAACGCTCTCTCAGTGGGGTTGAAAGCAATCCACTGCGCGTGGTCGCCCCGATGAGAGTAAAACGGGGCAGGTCCAGCTTGATTGTTCTGGCACTGGGTCCCTGACCGATCATGATATCCAGTGAATAGTCCTCCATCGCTGAATAGAGAACCTCTTCGATGACCCGGTTCATGCGGTGGATCTCATCAATAAACAGCACCTGATTCGGCTCCAGGGATGTCAGAATGGCTGCCAGGTCCCCCTGCTTTTCGATAACGGGGCCTGAAGTGGAACGGAACGCACATGCCATTTCCCTGGCAATTATATTTGCCATGGTCGTTTTCCCCAGACCAGGGGGTCCATAAAGGAGAACATGATCCAGCGGCTCTTTCCGCTTCCGGGCTGAAGCGATAAAGACGGACAGGTTTTCCTTCATCTCGTCCTGCCCGACATATTCCCTAAAAGACTGGGGTCTTAAGGAGTATTCATGTTTATCCTCTTCCAGGAAATCCCCAGATACAACGTTTGTCAAGTTTTCCATGATTTAAGGGCTGGGTTTGATTGAAGTCGTCTTATCAGTATGATCAACCGGAAAAGCCGAGTCAATCTCAATTATCCGCTTGCCTGTGTGTTACTGATAATGGCATGCGCATTGCGCTGCAAGCCGGCGAGTTTTATGCGTTTTAACGGGCTCTGTTTAGTTAAATTGGCAAACTGTTCCGGGGAAAGATTCACCAGTTCTTCAACGGTTAAATCCAACCATTTTGGATCACAGGCAAAAGGTGTATCTGCCAGCGCTTCCAGTTTCGAATTCCAGGGACAGACCAGCTGACAGGAGTCGCAACCAAAAAGGTGGTAGTGGATACTTTTTTTTTCTTCCAAACTGAATTCTCCCCGCTTTTCAATCGTCAGATAGCTGGCACACTTTGTCGCATTAATCATTCGACCCCCCAGAATAGCCCCGTTGGGACAGGCCTTGACACACAAGTCACACCTGCCGCATCGATCCTTCAAGGGTGGTGTTGAATCCAGATCGAGATTACAGACAATTTCGGCAAGAAAAATATAAGATCCCCACTCAGGGGACAATAAAAGACTGTTCTTTCCGATCCAGCCAATTCCACACGCTGCAGCGATCATTTTTTCAGGCAGTGGCGCAGAATCGGTAAAAGCACGACCTTTAAAACCCGGAATTGTAAGGGTAATCTGCTGTATCGCATTTTTAAGACGTTTTTTGATGACTCCATGGTAGTCTTCTCCCCAGGCAAAGTTGCTGATTAAATGGCGGTCTCTCCATTGTTCCGGGGGACTGGTAAAATAGGGGAACGCTACTGAAATGATGCTTTTTCCATCATCCAGAATTGAACATGGGTCGTTGCGTAAGGATGCATTCCGTTTCATCCATGACATGTCGCCATGATATCCTTTGTCCAACCAGGATTGAAGCCATTGTCCGAACTGTGCTGCCGACCGGTTCAGAAAACCGATATGGACAGCCCCGGCTGATTTGAGGACTGAGTTGATGTGCTTTTTCATTGATAGATTCAGTTTATCCCAATACGATAAAAAGGAAGCGTCAACAGTCCACCCCTTTTCCTTAATGTAGCATAATCACAATTATCTGGGAACGACACCGCGCTCGTCGTTTGCCGAAACGGTTGGGGATCGATGTCGATGTATAGCAGCAGTTGCAGAAGAAACCCAATTTAAAAATATTAAAAAGATTGAGATAGTGACATGAAAGATTTTTTAGTATTCGATCTGGAGACCCAGCGTTCAGCTCAGGATGTGGGCGGCTGGCAAAACATTGCTGAAATGAAAATGTCCGTTGGTGTCCTTTGGGACTCCAGTCAGCAGAAATTTTGTGTCTATTATGAAAATCAGGTAATGGATCTCATTGATCACCTCCTATCCGGACCGGTTGTTATCGGCTACAATCACCTGGGATTCGACTATACAGTTCTCAGCGGTTATTATACCGCACACAAAGACCGGGACGATGTGATCAACCGGCTCAAAAATACCGAAAACCTCGATTTGCTGGTTGATATCAAGGAACGGATCGGTAAACGGGTGCGGTTGGATGATGTCGCACGTCCGACCTTGAAAGTCGGAAAATCAGCTGATGGCATGCTGGCATTGAAATGGTTCAAGGAGTATCTGAACGGCGATTCTGAAAAACTGCTGCAGATAACCGACTACTGCAGACAGGATGTGGAAGTAACCCGGGATGTATTTCTATTTGGTGTTCAACACAAACAGATCTATTATGAGGATCGAATCGAAGGCATCAAACCCGTGCCGGTGGACTGGGAGCTGAAAAAGACCAGCGAACCATCCCAGGAATCCGTTCAGCTCTCATTCTAAGCAGGGTCCACCATCAACAGCAGCAAGGCGGAATAGGGAGTTGATACCGTCCGTCTCGAAAACCGTCGCAACGACAACATATCAGAGCAGATTCGAAAAACCCCACTCACGCAGTATATTCAACAAAAGGTTGCCCGGCAGACCGATGATGGTCGTCGGGTCTTTCACCGATACCGCCTCAAAAAGGGAAGCCCCCAGAGACTCAATCCTATATGAACCGGCGCAGCCCCAGGGTTGATCCCGATCGACATAGTTCCGGATCTCGGCCAATGTCAGCTGTCGCATCGTCAGGGTCGCTAGTTCATGCTGGACCGCCATTTTTTGATTGAACAGGACGGCAACAGCACAGATTAGCTGATGGGTCTTGCCATTGAGTTTCTGCAACTGCACGACCGCTTTTTCCCGGGTCCCGGGCTTGTAGAAAATTTCTCTTTCCAGACAGATCAATTGATCTGCCGAGATGATAATGGCAGACCGGTTTTCATTCTGGATGGAACGCGCTTTTTCAAGGGCCGTCTGCTTGACAAAATCAGGAAGGGAACCGCCTGTATAAATGGGTTCCTCATATCGATGGGACTGGCAACGGTGGCTAATTCCAAGCTGGTTGAGGATATCGCTCCGCCAGGTGGCTTCGGATGCTAGAACGATCTCCTCAAGCTGCAACTGTTTTAAGGACATCCGCTACCGCCTCTGGATGGTGATGGCGAAACTCGCTTTGAGCCTGCCATGGCGGTCTCACCGCATGCTTTCCGGGCAGCTTCCTTTTCTGACTCGGCAATCAGATCCCCGGAATACCCAATTGAGAGAACACGATATAAATTCTTCTCAATTTTTTTAACCCGCACACGTCCGCAGGAGGTCTCACACACAAAATTCACTGTTCCATTGTTGGCCATTCCCTTATAGATGACGCCGAATACGGGATTTTGAAGCCCAAAAACGGCCAACAGCAGAATGAGTGTACCCGCTACGCGACTGGGAATTCGTCTCGTGACCCTCAGGAATCCGGTTTGCATTAGTCGGTAATCTCCTCCAGATATAGGTCTTTCAGTTGTTGCACATACTGATTGCTTTCAACAAAGGAGTGCTTGTTCATAAATTTGAAGGCGATTTTCTTGCAGGTTGCGGTATCGACCTTTCTCAGTATTTTTTTTGTCCGCAAGACATGATTGGGGCTCATGGAGAAAGTTACGTTTCCCACACCGATGAGAAACATCTGAAGAATAGGATCTGCCGCCAGTTCGCCACAGATGGAAACATCTTTATTCAAACGATTGGCACTAGTTACGACCTTCTCCAGCATCGCGAGGATGGCGGGATGGTATGGATTGAAAATGTCAGCCACATGTTCGTTCAGGCGATCAACAGCCAAAGCATACTGAATCAGATCGTTCGTCCCGATACTGATAAAATCGAGCTGATCCAGCAACTCATCCACAATGAATACAGATGCAGGGGTTTCAATCATACAGCCGATCTGAAGGTTTTTAGCTGTCATGGCGAGATTCTGTAACTCTTCCTCTATGAGCTTCTTTGTTTTCAATACCTCGTCGATCCGCGTTACCATCGGTATCATCAGTTTGATCTGGGAAATTTGAGAAGCCCGCAGAATAGCTCGAATTTGCACCCTGAGCATGTCGACGTATTTAAGACAAACACGAATAGCCCGTAATCCGAGTGCCGGATTTGCTTCTTCTGAGAGCTCTCTGATAATTTTCGTCGGTTTGTCGCTGCCGATATCCCAGGTCCGGAATGTCACCGGTTTGTGGTCAATCGACTCGATGATATGCTTATAGAGAGCCAGCTGCTCTTCTTCGTCTGGAAGCGCTTCATCTATAAAAAACAGAAATTCGGTCCGGATTAACCCGACAGATGGGATTTTAAGATCCTTAATCTGTTTCAACTCATTGAGAAAATCTATATTTGCAGCGATATCCACTTTGCGACCATCAGACAGCGCGCAGTCTGTTTCAGCCAGTTTTTGAAGCTGGTTTTGATAAAAACTGATCCGCTCCAGTTTGTTGAGCTTTTCATTGATGATATCATCACTGGGATTGTCGATTACCTCTCCCGAACTGCCATCAAGGATTATGAGCGCATCGTCCAACAGTCTCAGTGTCGCATCCTGCACCCCGACAACAGCCGGGATGTTCATGGCCCGGGCTAAAATCGATGTGTGGGAGGTTGTCCCGCCCAGTTCGGTGATGATTCCGAGAATATTCGCCTTTGCCAGATGAAATGAATCTGCAGGTGAAATGTCATGACAGACAATAATCATCTTGTGTTTTAACTGGGTCAGATCCAAAAAGGGTTTCTGGAGCAGATTGTTCATCAGTCGTTCACCCAGCTGTCTGATATCATCAAACCTGGATCGGATATAAGGATCCTGAATCTGTTTGAACTGCTTGTCCAAGTCAGCAATTACATAGATCAATGCCCACTCGGCATTGATCTTATCCCTGTTGATACGTTCCTCAATGGCGGGAATGAAACGCTTGTCCTTGATGAAATGTTTGTAGCTGGCGAAGACGCTGCTCAACTCCTCCGGCAGAATTGAAGTGGACTGTTTCATTGTCTCGTCCAGCTGTACTTCAACGGCTGCCTGAGCCTTCCGGATTCGTTCGATTTCAAGCGGGACACTTTTTTCGTCTTCCAGTTCGATTCTGGGATACCGCACAAAAGCCGAGTTGATTCGCAATACTTTGCCGATGGCCACGCCATCGGACACGCCTATTCCTCGGTAAGTATTCATAGGGTTTGGGTTCCGTTTATCGCTTCAGCTGACTGATATCCCTGATGGCACCCCGAGCCGCGCTCGTGACTGCCAGACTGTATGCTTCCAGTGCTTTTGAAACAGTCCGCTGGCGTCCAATGGGCTGCCATGCCTTATCTCCCAAGGCAGACATGTTTGTGCGCCGTTTTTTCAACACTGTCTGACTGAGCTTAACCTGGATAACTCTTTTAGGGATATCGATCTGGATGATATCGCCTTCCTCCACCAGTCCGATATTGCCCCCTTCTGCGGCTTCGGGGGAGACATGACCAATACTCAGTCCGGATGTGCCCCCACTGAAACGACCGTCTGTGATCAATGCGCAGAGTTTGCCCAGTCTTTTCGATTTCAGGTAGGAGGTCGGATAGAGCATCTCCTGCATTCCCGGCCCCCCTTTTGGCCCTTCATACCGGATGATGATCACATCGCCTGCTTTGACTTCATCATTCAGTATGCCATCGCAGGCCGCCTCCTGGGAATGAAAGATCCTGGCAGGTCCTTCAAACTTCCAGATACTTTTATCAACACCCGCTGTTTTCACAATACATCCCTCTTCAGCGATGTTCCCATACAAAACACACAGTCCACCTTCCTTGCTGTAGGCGTTTTCTACAGAACGAATGCACCCTTTGACCCTGTCCAGGTCCAGGGAAGCATTTTTCTGGTTCTGTGCGAAAGCGGTTCCGATTTTCTGACCGCTTGGTCCTGAGAGGAAAAACTGCTTTACCCCACCTGCCTTGTCTTTTTTAATGCTGTATGCCTGAACCTGCTTTTTCAGTGTCAAACCGGATACCGTTCGTGTTCCATCATGCAGCAGTTTTGCAGCCATCAACTCTTCCAGAATGGCCATGATTCCGCCGGCTCTGTGCACATCCTCGACGTGGTAATGGGAGGAAGGTGCGACTTTGCAGATATTGGGAATCTTTCTTGAAATTCGATCGATATCCGCCATGGTAAAATCCACCTCCGCTTCTGCTGCTGTTGCCAGCAAATGGAGAACCGTATTCGTGGACCCACCCATGGCAATATCCAGGGTCATGGCATTTTCAAACGCTTTCTTACTGCAGATCGAGCGAGGCAGTAACTTTTTGTCCCCTTTAAAATAGTAGTTTTCGGCCATCTCCACGATTCTTTTGGCCGCTTTTTCAAAAAGCTCGATCCGGTTCTGGTGTGTCGCTACCAGGGTTCCGTTGCCGGGAAAAGCGAGTCCCAGTGCTTCATTAAGACAGTTCATACTGTTTGCCGTAAAAAGACCTGAACAGGATCCACAGGTCGGACACGCGGCCCTTTCTATTTCTGCCAGTTCCTGATCACTGACGTCGTCATTACCGGCAGCAATCATGGCATCAATCAAGTCCACTTTTTTCCCGCCCGAGGTCCCTGCCTCCATGGGCCCCCCTGAAACAAACACAGCAGGAATATTGATCCGCATGGCGGCCATCATCATTCCCGGTGTGATTTTATCGCAATTACTGATACAAACCATGGCGTCAGCCATGTGGGCATTTACCATATACTCTATGGAATCTGCTATCAGGTCCCGACTGGGAAGTGAATAGAGCATTCCCTCATGGCCCATTGCAATACCATCATCAATGGCAATGGTGTTGAATTCAACCCCGAAGCCGCCAGCTTTATCGACCATCCCCTTGACCATTTGCCCGATCTTGTGAAGGTGAACATGACCCGGCACGAACTGGGTGAAGGAATTGACGATGGCAATCACTGGTTTTTTGAAATCATCATCCTGCATCCCATTTGCTCTCCAGAGCGCCCGGGCACCGGCCATTCTTCGACCCTCTTTTGTGATACTGCTTCTTAATTTTCCCACAATTAATCTCCTGATGGTTAAATCCATAAAGGGGCTGGCAGGAATTCAGTATTCTCGTCAGCTTTTTATTGCTTATTCATGACCAGTTGGTAAAATTCATATGCCTTCTTCTGAACACTGGGTTCTTTAAAGTCGAAGATCTTAAATTCCATACCTCTGGCGTTACGCGTGTCAACGACCTCACCCATGTCTGGAAGCGCCTCATCACACCCATAGATAAAAAAACAGGTAAATGCATAGGCACTTGACCCGGATCGGGCCCCATATGCCATACCCAATTGTTTTGACTTCACTTCAGCCCCCAGGATCAACAGATGATGGGTCACCTTGTCGCCCCGGGTCTCTTTGATCAGGTGGGGGTATATGACTTCATGTTTTGGTGTCCGCCTGCGGATATACGCCGACTCACTGACATTGGCAAAGAAGTCGCTCATTTTCTTTGTCAATTCAGTGTATTTTGGGCCCATTTTTATCCGTAGCAATGTAAGTTTCTGTTTGTAAGATGCGGTCTCCTTCTGGAAATAGGGAAAATCGATCTGGTTCTTTTTGATCTTGATGATCTCCAGCGAAATCTTTTCCTCTTCCGGAGGTGGCGCTTCTTCTTCCGGTATGGAGTCCACCACTTGTTCCTCGGATTCCTCTTTTTTATGAATCACCAGTTCCTTGAGCTTCTTCAAAGAAAACCGAGCCAGTTTCTGTGCCTGATTGAAGCTTTTGGTTGCTTCAGCAAACTCTCCTTTATTTTCAGAAAATGAATCCACCGGTGTCTTCATGTCATCTGAGACCACCTCATTGACTTCCGCTGTAATATCATTAAAAACACTGATCGGTAGCTGTTGAAGAATTTTGATCTCATTATCCGGATCCTCGGTGATGATCTGTTCAATCGTCTTGTTACCGATCATATATCTTCGATAGATCTCCATTTTCTGAGCATTTCCCTGCAACCGTTGTTTCATCCAGTCGATCAGAAAATCCTGCTTGATGAGTTCAAAATCAAGATAATTATATCTGAATTTTTTGATTTGACCTCCGATTTTGGCCTTCATTCCTTGAAAATAGTACACGTAGAAGAAATGATTGCGGTAATCGAACTTATTGATGACATGGGGGTAGATATAGCTGACACCCTCTTCCATTCGCTTGACAATCGCCTGAGAACTCACCATTTGTCGGGAGATGCCTTCATAAATCGCTTTCTGATGTTCCTTTTTTATACACATTTGAAATAACAGCTGAAAAACTGCTTTTAGGTCATTCAGACATTGCATGCGTTTCTCAACACTGAAAGAACTTGTAAAAGGCTTTTGTTTTTTCAGTGATCGCCGGATAGTATCGATGGATTCAATTGTTTTTACCAGCTTGTAAATATCCCATAGTACCGCGACCTCTTTTTCAATATCGTTTTTCTTCTGATAGACAAGACTCTTTTTATTTTCAGAATCCTCCATCTGGTAAAAATGGAGCAGCAAGGTCTTGATACCGCCTTTCTGCTGAAAGGGAGGCAATACATTCAAGTATTTCTTTCTCAGGTTATCATCGTCAACACGGTTAATAATCCAGTCAAGTCTGTTCTGAAGAAATTTGCCCAGAAAATTTCTCATACTCAACACTTCCAGTACATCCGGGGAAGCGGAATCGTAGTGCTGTTCAAAATACTGTTCCTGAAGTAACTTAAGATTCTTCTTCCAGAATTCCAGGCTGAAATTATAGCTTTTGATGATGGCCGCTTCATCCTTTTGCGGTTCGATATAGATTAGGTCTACAACTTTCTTCTGTTTTTCCATGAATTGTAACCAGTGGTTATCATCGCATTGTTATTTCAATATATTTTCAGACGCTTAACATTTGTATCATTGGGGTTGGGTGTTGTTTGCGGCCAATCAGAAAGATCCTACCAGTTTAATATTACAAGAATATTCAAAGATAAGCTGTACGAAAATGGTAATAAGGTGTAACGATTATTTCTAAAAAGCGGACCTAGAATAACTCTGTTGTCAATGGTTTCATCAGATACTGCCATCATCCAGAGCAGGATTATTGCCTGAATAATTATATTCACAAACCGGCTCACTAATCAACCAGCCAATTTCCGCGCAGTTCTTTATGTTTTATCAGCTGATAAAGACAATTCTGCCGTTGTTGCTGATCGTTTTTGTTGGAATCATCGGCTTTCACACCATTGAAGGCTGGACTCTTTTTGATTCGCTCTATATGACGGTCATTTCTCTGACAACAGTCGGTTTCAGCGAGACTCATCCGTTGAGTCTGGCAGGAAAATCATTTACGATGCTGCTCATTATTACAGGAGTTGGTAGCTTTGCCTATATCATCAGGAATATCTCCCTGCAATTTTTACAACCTTTTTTTGGTACTACCATCAGGGAACGAAAAATGGAACAGATGCTGAAAAAGATCAAAGACCATTATATTATTTGTGGATACGGCAGAATCGGTCAGGACGTCTCTCTCAACCTGCATAAGGAGGGTCTTCCTGTTGTTATTGTTGATAAATCGAGCCATGAAGAACTTGAAGCCCGCACCAGCGATTTTCTGGTTGTCTATGGAGACGCAAGTCATGAAGATGTCCTGATCAGGGCAGGGATTAAATCAGCCAAGGGACTGGTCTCAGCCGTTACGTCGGAGGCGGAAAATGTCTTTATCACCATGACCGCAAGAGACCTGAACCCCAGCCTGTTTATCATTTCCCGTTTTGAAGAGATTGCCACCAAGAAAAAGCTGTTGCGAGCAGGAGCCAATAAAGTCGTCAATCCCTACCAGATTGGCAGTGAAAAAATATCCCATATTATTCTCAAACCGACCATCAGCAAGATCCTCGATTTTGCGCATCAAAGAGGTCAGTTTGCCCTGAATATCGACGAGCTGGAAATAAAACCGAATAATCCGCTGATAGGGCAATCCGTTCGGCAGTGTCGAATTCGAGATGAGCACAATATTATCATCATTGCCATCGAAAAATCAGAAGGCCAGATAATCACCAATCCAGGCCCTAACTACATTTTTGAAGTCGATGATCGCGTTGTCATGATCGCCAATGTTCCTGAATTGGATGCCCTTTTCAGCAAGTATCAAACGCGCCGCTAGTTTTTGGGTAAAGGGGGATTTGAACCATTTTATCACAGTGAGGGGAAAAACCTTCTGAAGATCAGATAATAAAAATGCCAATGAAAAAAAGCCTGTTGATCCTGCTCTCTTTTGTTTTCAGTGTTAGCGCCTTCGCCAAGAAAGAAGAGTACATTATTTACAGGACATACTATACATCACCGGGTCCTGTGCTCGACGGCCGGATCTCAGCAGATGGCAGACTTGTCGCAGCCATCGATAAACAGAACACGATCCGCATCTGGCGATATGAAAACGGACGTCTGATAAAGACGATCAAAACAGGTGCTCACAGAGCATCTGTCGGAGTGATGCATCCGGCCAAGATGGAATTTTTTACTGGAGGACAAAACAACGAGATCAATATCTGGGATCTGAGAAAAGGGACCTTAATCAGGACACTGAATGGCCACAAAGCCCCGGTTCACGAACTAGCCATCAGTAATGATGGCGAGATGCTCCTTTCCGGCGGTAAGGATGGCAGCATTTTTACCTGGAAACTGGACCGTTACAAAATAGAGCACAAAATCAATGAACCCAGTCAGAAAATTACCAGCCTTGCTTTTCATCCTTCAAACAAAATGATCGGCTGGTCCAACGGTGCCAACGTTGTTCAGGTCTGGGATCTTGCTCAGGGCAAAGTGGTCAGCAGTCACAAACGGCACACCGCTGGCATTCTGATGGTCCGGTTTACACCAGATGGCCAGTATATCGCCTCGTCAGGCAATGACAATAAAGTGATCATCTGGGACTGGAAAAACTCGCAGCCACTCACGTCTCTCTCCGGTCATAAACAGGCCGTCACGTCTCTGGCGTTTCATCCCAATGGAAACGATATGATCAGCTGTTCCCTGGATGGATCGATTCTGATTTGGAAATTCAAACAGAATCACCAGATTTCCCATCTCAATCTGGTGGACAAGCCTGTTCAGAACTGCATGTTCAGCGCAGATGGGAAAAAAATACTCGGGGTATTCCAAAAAAGCTATCTCAAAACCTGGCAGCTTTCAGACAGCGCACTGCTTGGATCTTTTAAAGGACACACCAAGTCCATTACCAGCCTGGATGTCTCCAAAGACGGAAAACGGTTGATCTCTTTATCATCTGACAAAACGGTAAAAACATGGAGTATCCGCAGCCGATCGCTGGTTAAAAGTTATGATGTCAACAGCCCGAAACTTGAACAGGTCCGTTTTTCCAAAGATGGCAGCCAGTTTGCGACGGTGGGGGCAGATGCCGATATCAGTATTTATGATATCGATTCCGGTAAAATCGTTGCCGTACTGAAAGGACACAAAGGGAAAGTCAACTGTATTGATTTTCACCCGACAGAGAATTTTCTGATTTCCGGAGGTGCTGACAGAGAGATTATTTACTGGGATCTGGATCGGAAAAATATCCGCTATAAAAAAACCGCGCACAATGGTCAGATTTCAGCGATACGGTTCTCTCCAGATGGTCAGCATTATGCCAGTGCCTCGGTGGATAAAACGGCAAAAATCTGGTCTACCCGGGGGCATCGACTTTTATTTACCCTGAACAAACATTCCCGTGGTCTGAGAGATATTACCTTCGATCCCACGCAAAAATATGTTGCAACAGCTGCAGATGATCGTAACATCCTTATCTGGGACCTGAAAACCGGAAAACTGCTGAAAACCCTTCAAGGGCATGATTTCGTTATCAGTGCGATCCGCTTTTCTCCCGATGGAAAAGCCCTTGTGTCCGGATCCAGGGATAAAACCATCCGTCTCTGGAATGTTGACTCCGGCCAGTTCATCCGAACACTGGCCGGAGAAGCGGAGCAAATCACTGATATTGCAGTCACGCCCAATGGTACTATGGTCGCTGTTGCGACACTCGGAAATGAAATCAGTCTGTTAAGATTGCCAGATAAGATCTTCAGAACGAAAAGGACTCAAAGAACACTTTCGGCCACACCATCTTCAGCTGGAGGAGAAACCATACCCTCTGAATTTGACGAGGAGCCAGAGAAAGAGGCCGCTCCTGAGAAAAAAGTGACCGACCAGGATTTTGCCGTGGAGAGTGAGACTCAAAAACAGGACAGCATTTTTGATGTGAAGGAAAAAGTGGTAATCGATCATGCGCTTGAATCATCACAAAAGAAGCTGAATGATCTTCTGAAACGAAATTCCATTTGTGACGATGGGGCGGAGATCGAAACTGTTTCTTATGAGATAATCAAGAAAAATCCCAGGGATCGCGCCGCTTATTTTGGATTGATAAAAAGCTATATTGTAAAAAAAGATCTACAGATGATTTTTCTGATTTCAAAAATAGGTGAAACGGCTATTTTCAATACCCAGCTCTATGATTTTATATCCCCGGCAGCACTGGATGATTTCTTCAACAATTGGCTCAATATCATTTTCAACCAGTCCACTGTCTCTGATCAGAACCGGATCAATCTCGAACTGACCGACTGCAATGCCATGATCAGCAATCTGTCAATGCCCCAATATCTCCTTAACATTGACATCCCCCTGGAGACAATTCAGACCCTCCTGGCCGGCAAATCCAGGCTCAATCACACCCTTTTAGCAAATCTGACGAACGAACCGGAAATCTTTCGGGACAGACTCTTTGCCGTTATTGAAGCTGTGGATGCGGGTGAGAAAGAGATTACAGAAAAAACGTTAAAAACCTATTCCACTGATACCATTGGGGCGATGTACGGTTACTATACCGTCGACCTGTCAAATATTCAGCAATGGGGTCAGAAAAGCGACCGGATCTCCTTTCAGTTAAAGCGAAACAGTGGCAACTGGTTGACCTTTTTCACGGATACAGACAAAACCAAAACCCTGCTGTTGAAAGAGGGCAACTACTATTTGAAAGTAAATGACCGGGTCCGAAAAGCGTTCATCATTAACGAAAAAAACAATAGACTGCGAGCGATTATCCGATAAGCCTGATCTTTTCCTGCAAACTTTTTCCCTGGTCCCATGAGTCATTTCCGGTTTCTGTTCCGCTACCTGGCCAAATATAAATTCTCCTATCTTCTGGGAACTATATTTATTGTCCTGACCAACTGGATCGCGGTCACCATTCCAGGCTATCTGAAACTGTGTATTGATCTCCTGTCAGAAAGCACTGAAACCCTGGATACCAATAAAGATCAGTTACTGACATACCTGTTGATCATGTTTGCACTGGCACTGTGTATTATTGTTGTTCGAACGCTGTCACGGGTATTCTTCTTCAATCCAGGTCGGGCCATCGAGTATGAAATAAAAAACGACCTGTTTCAAAAATTGACGTTTCTGCAAAAAAAATTCTACGACAACAATGCCACGGGCGCTATCATTTCCAAAATACAAAATGATATCAACGGCGTCAGAATGATATGCGGATTTGGGATGATGCAGGTTTTCAACATTGCAACCGCTCTCTCATTTGCTCCTTTCAAAATGTGGCAGCTTTCCCCTGATTTAACCCTTTACACCATTCTACCCATTATCGTTGTTTTCATTATCATCCGTTTCAGCATGCATTTTGTAGTTCGCTATACCCGCGAACGCATGGTGACACTGCAGAAAATTTCAGGATTCATTGTTTCCAGCCTTACCGGAATAGATGTAATCAGAGCATACAATATCAACAATCTGACAAGTGAACGGTTTGAAAAAACCAATCATGAACTGAAACAACACTCATTACGGATCTCATTTTTTCGTTCTTTCTTCATGCCCATTCTTCATAACCTTGAAAACATTCTCAAAGTAATTGTTCTGTGGTTTGGTGGCAGTATGGTCATTCGTGCTTCGTTATCCATCGGTGAGCTGACAGCCTTCATCGCTTACCTGGCACTTTTGACGACGCCGATTATGGGTTTGGGCTGGTTGACAACTATTTTTCAAACAGGGGTGCTTGGAATCGCCAGCTTGATGACCATTTTCAATGAGACAACTCCGGAAGCAGAGGCCAGGCCACTGCCTGCTGCGGTCAGGACACGACTCTTCAATCACGGCCTGGTTATCAAGAACCTCTCACACGCATATCCCGATCATGACGAACCGGTTCTGAAGGATATTTCCTTCTCTATTCTGCCAAACCAGACAGTCGGGATCCTGGGTAAAATCGGTTCCGGTAAAACGACACTGGTCAATTGCCTGAACCGTTATCTCCCGATTGATGAACAGCAGGTTTTTCTGGGACAGCATGATCTCTGTGATCTGTCTTTGGCAGATGTCCGGTCTGTGATTCATACGGTGAGTCAGGATGTATTCCTGTTTTCAGATACAATCGAAAACAATATTCGTTTTGGTACAGAACTGATTCAAAGAGCGGACCCGCAGGATTTGGCCATCGTAATTCATGAATCAGATTTAACAGAAGATATACATCGGTTTCCGGAAGGAATACATACTATTGTGGGTGAGAAAGGCATCATGCTCTCCGGTGGTCAAAAACAGCGAATCAGCCTGGCGCGAGCCTTAATGACACCCTGTGATCTCCTGATTCTGGATAACGTTCTTTCAGCTGTTGACTATGAGACCGAACGAATTCTCCTGGAGCACATCCATAAAAGGCGCACAGCACGCAGTTTGCTGATCGTTTCCCATCGTGTTCAAGCGCTGGAGCAAGCTGACCTGATCATCGTGCTGGATGAGGGTCGGATTGTCGATCAAGGATCTCATCAGTCACTGATTCAGCGTGCAGGACTCTATCGTGAAACCTGGGAGTTGCAGCAATACCAATGATAACAATCAACATGAGCCAACTCAAAGACGTAAAACTGCTGCAGAAATTTTCACACTACGTGAAGCCGCACAAAGGATGGTTCTTTCTCGGCGTATCGGCCATTCCCTTCACAACCGCTGCGACCGTTATTATCCCACTTTTGATAGTCCGTATCATCGATGATTATATTGTTCCAGGCGATTTGGAGGGACTCTACCAGATGATACTACCCCTGGCCGCAGCTATTCTGGTCGGTTACCTGGCTGATGGTCTGTATAACTATTCCCTGCAACGGGTCGGACACCTGGCAATTGCCCGGATGCGAACGGCGCTATTCTCCCACACCCTCTCTTTGCCCCGCCGGTATTTCGACAAAACACCCATCGGTCTCACCCTCAGCCGCATCACCAGCGACATGGAAGCCTTGGGAGAATCCATCACCATTGGGGTACTCTCTCTGTTTACCGACATTTTAAAAACGATCTCACTATTCATCTTTCTTTTTTATTTGAGCTGGAAGCTGACCTTGATTATTATTCTCGTTATTCCAGTTGTCTATCTGGTGGCGAGCTATCTCAGAAAAAAGCTGCGCTTTTATTACAATACTGCCCGCACAGCACTGGCTGATGCCTCGGCTTTTCTGCAGGAATGTCTGAACGGTATCAAAACCGTACAGCTGTACAATGCGGAAAAAAAGGTCTTACGACAGTTCAAAGAGAAAAATGGACGGTTTTTAAAATCGCAGACCCGGTCCAATACCTATGACGCAGCCCTGTTCTCTGTCGTTGAGGGCCTGACTTCAGTCACAATGGCGATCATCATCTGGTATGGCGCTGGACAGGTCCTGGCCGGCATCGTCACCATCGGCATTTTGATCGGTTTTATTAATACGCTTTCCAAGATCTTTATTCCCATCCGTGAATTCGCACAGCAGCTGGCTATGATCCAGAGAGCACTTTCTGCTCTGGAGCATATTTATCAACTGTTTTCCGAAAAAAGTGAAGAAAGCGAGGAAGCGGTGCCTGAGGCATTGAGGGAAAAGCTGGCTGAATTTGAATGCCTGGAGTTCAAAGACGTATCCTACCGTTATTCAAAGAAATCACCGCCGGTTTTGCAGGATATCTCCTTTCGTCTGCAACGGGGGCAGAAAATCGCTTTGGTGGGTACTACCGGTGCCGGGAAAACCACGATTCTGAAAGTGTTAACGAAAACCTATCAGAATTATGATGGGTCAATCCGGCTGAATGGTATTGAACTCTCTCTGATACCCCGGGCAGCCCTGATCAAAATCATCACGATGATGCAGCAGGATGTCTTTCTTTTTAATGAGAGTCTCTCTTTCAATATTTCATTGAATAGGGAAGGGATCAGCGCAAAAGATATCAAACAGGCAACACAGTATGTTTATGCAGACCGATTTATTGAACAGTTGCCTGAAAAAATCGACTCTCAGATTACCGATCATGGATCCAATCTCTCTGCCGGACAGGGACAGCTCATCTCATTTGCCCGTGCTGTAGTCAGTGACAGTGAACTGGTGCTCCTGGATGAAGCCACTAGTTCAGTGGATTCAATCACTGAAAGTTATATCCAGAAAGCCATCGAGAACATATTCAGCTCCAAAACCGTGATCGCCATTGCACATCGACTCAGCACCATCCAGAATTCAGATCAGATTCTGGTAATGAAAGATGGCAGAATCATTGAAAGAGGTAATCATCACGCACTGGTTGCGGCGAACGGGCACTATGTGCAGTTATTAAACCAGATTCAGGGCAGTCATTAATGCTTCGTTTTCTCGATAGCCGCTGAAAGTGTCTCTCCGATTTCCCGATTAAGGACCAGATCAGCAATACTATCAAGACCTGTCTCGTCGCGGTTGATGATAACCAGTTTCGCTCCGTTCTGTTTGGCAATCTGAGGAAAGCCGGCTGCGGGATACACCACCAGAGACGACCCGATCGCTAAAAACAGATCACAGGCCAGGGTTTCCGTTTCAGCTTCCTGCATTTCATGAACCGGCATCGGCTGACCAAATGAAATGGTCGCCGTTTTTATAATACCACCACATGCGTTGCAGACTGGGGGAACCTCATTTATCGTAAATTGTTCCTTAATATCAGACAGATTATATCTTTTGCCGCATTCCAGACATTTTGCGTAGGTGGAATTGCCGTGTAACTCCACGACCGTGTTTTCCGGGATACCGGACATCTGATGTAACCCGTCGATATTCTGGGTAATCACCCGGGCCAGTTTTCCCTGATGATATAAATCGGCAACCGCCAAATGTCCTTTGTTCGGTTTTGCATTCTTCAAAACACTCTCTGTGGCGAATTTCATGCGCCATGAATCCCTTCGTTTTTCTTCCGATCTGATAAAATCCTGAAACTCAATGGGCTGGTATTTTGTCCAGAGACCACCGGGACTGCGAAAATCCGGAATTCCGGATTCTGTGCTGATTCCGGCACCGGTAAAAACGACAATACGTCGGCTTTCCCGGATCATTTCAGCCAATCTGTCGATATCGTTCATTTCATGGTCCATAAGTTTTTTGCCCCTCGTTGTGCCCTCCACTACCGGAGGCCTGTTCGTTAGTGTGAATAAACCGACGGATGATCGGATCACAGTGTCACCAAACCATCCAATTGGGACCCTGCTATCAGACACGTTTTTTAATCGGTATCAATCTAGCATCGGCAACAATTTATCTCAACCTTTTCTTACCCGGTCAGGTCAGTATTGAGATTCAGATGTAGCGGTTATTTGAAATTATTTCACAAAAACCCCAATCATACCCCGGGTCACTTCCCTGTAAATACGTTTCAGACCATGAGAGACACGCCAGGTTCTTTCCACCCCCGGGCTTGAGACACAGGTGCATGGCCCTCGAATCGGAAAAGGCTGCTTTTTGGAGGTTATAGCGTCCCCTGCATCGCATTGAATCGGTCAGCTTATTTATTAAGGGAGGTGATTCGACCATTTTCCTTTATGGGTAGATTTTTATCAACATAGGCTCTATAAAGGAGTTCTGGCGATATTCAGGAATGAAAATATGGGTTATGGAACCTTAAGGCCTACTCATTTTAATAATGATTTATCGGAGACGATATGAGCGGATTTAAAGAATATCTGCAATTCGACGGATTGGGGCTGGCAGAATTGATTCGTAAAAAAGAGGTATCGGCCTCTGAAGTCTGTGAAGCAGCTATCCTTCGGATTGAACAGGAGAACCCGAAGTTTAACGCGGTGGTTACCACCATTTATGATCTGGCCAGAAAAACCATTTCCGATAAGCTCCTCCAGGGACCTTTCACCGGTGTGCCGTACCTGCTCAAGGACCTCCTGGCCGCCTATGCCGGGGTTCCCTTGACAAGCGGCAGCAAGGCTTATAAAGACTTTATCCCTCAACAGGACAGCGAACTGGTCAAACGATTTAAAACATCGGGTCTCGTTATACTGGGAAAAACGAACTGTCCTGAATTCGGTCTGATGGCCTACACGGAACCGGAACTGCATGGTGCTACCTGCAACCCATGGAACAGCGAACACACACCTGGCGGGTCCAGCGGGGGATCCGCTGCTGCTGTTGCCAGCGGGATGGTGCCGTTAGCGTCGGCAGGCGATGGCGGCGGTTCCATCCGCATTCCTGCATCCTGTTGCGGACTTTTTGGCTTAAAACCCTCTCGCGGTCGCAATCCAACCGGACCGGATCACGGACAGGTCTGGCAGGGGGCTGTCGTCGAACATATTGTCAGTCGCTCTGTTAGAGATAGTGCCACATTGCTGGAAACGACGCAGGGAGTAGACCCTGGTGCCCCATACACCATAGCCCCGCCGGGAGAACGATATTCAGAGGTGATTACCCGGGATCCAGTTCCCCTGAAAATCGCTTACAACTCCCGCTCCCCGTTAAACACAGCTGTGGATCCGGAATGCAAGGCCACTGTGGAAAAAACGGCGAAAACACTTGCAGATCTTGGCCACCATGTTGAAGAAGCAGCACCGGTCCTGGATGGCATTGCGCTGGCGAAAAGCTATCTGGCAATGTATTTTGGCGAGATGGCTGCCGATATCGACCAACTGGAAAACATCCTGGGTAGAAAGGCCAGGCGAACCGATGTGGAAACCTTGACCTGGACACTGGGACTGCTGGGACGCACCTACTCTGCCGGTTATTTTGTCAATGCCCTGCGGGAATGGGACAAGGCCGCCCGCGTCATGGGACAATTCCATCAAAAATACGATTTGTACCTGACACCCACCATGGCAGCGCCTCCTGTCAAAATCGGGGAATTGAAACCAAAACCGGTTGAGCTGATGGCACTGCGGTTCATCAACCGCTTTGGGCTGGGACGCCTTCTGAAAGTATCGGGCATAACGGATCAACTGGCCATCGAAAGTCTTGTAAAAACACCATTTACCCAACTGGCCAATTTTACAGGGCAACCAGCAATGTCGGTTCCTCTCCATTGGACAGAAAATGGTCTACCCTGTGGTGTACAATTTATCGGGCGTTTTGGTGAGGAACATACCCTGTTTCAACTGGCGGCCCAGCTTGAAAAGGTCTCTGCCTGGCAGGACAGGTTGATCAAGAATATGAATAGTACGCCAGACTGATTAAAACAAGTACCTTTGTAAATGTTCTCCCGAAAAATGGATTTGACTTTTTCCGCATTTCAAAATAGGGCTATATTACCACACTGGAACCAGCGCAAACCTGAATAATCTGGAACCCAATAAGGAGGGAAATGGAAAAAAATCTTACGAAATCTCAATTAATAGAACTGATTTCACAGGATTCCGGCCTGCCGAAGGTTGAAACCGAGTTAATTCTGGAGGCGACAATTAACAGAATCACCGAATCACTGATCAAAGGGGATCGGATTCAGTTATATGGTTTTGGATCATTTGAAACAAAAAGAAGGGCTTCCAGGCAGGGACGGAATCCAAAGACCGGCGAGAGCATTGACATTCCCGAAAAGACAGTTCCTGTTTTCAAACCTGGAAAACAGCTCAAGGAACTGGTCAATAAAGAGAAACAGGTCTCTACTAAAAAGAACCTTCTGGATCGTCTAAAAGAAAAACTGTTAAGGTCTCGATAAGAGTGAAACGGCTGAACCAAACGATTGACCATTCAGTAGAAAAATCGGTATTTTTCAGCTCAACTTAGGCATTGAGACGACTGGGATAAGGGCGGAATGCGATTTTTCGGGAGGGAAGGGTCATGAGGGCATCAATCAATGATGATTCGCTGACTACCGTTTTTTGTATTGTCGATGTTTGAGTGCCTTCTTTGAAGTTCCCACTTTCCTTTCTATTTTCTTACGTTCAACAATCCGTCCCCTTTCCAGATCGTATGGCGAAAGCTCAATCGTGACTTCATCGCCTTTTAATACCCGAATATAATATTTTTTCATCTTTCCGGAAAGATGGCCGATGACAGTATGTCCGTTTTCAAGCTGCACCTGGAATACACCTTTAGATGAATCTAAAACAGTTCCCTGCATCAGAATTTTATCTTCGCTCAATTTTTTCCTTTAATTAATCAATTATTGCAGTACCTTGTTCATTCAGGTATGGATGTCCCACAAATGACATCCAGCAGGATGACCGTTGAGAGTCGTATTTTTTCCTGCATGTTATTACCGTATCAATCAGCATACTGCTTGCCGCCAATCTAGGTCAACCGGATTTAAAAAAAACATTGCCTGGTTCCTTTTTTAAAACCCCCTGATTTCATCCCTTTATAGCGGTAACAGGGGTGATCAGCGCTGCAGAATCATCTGGATCAAGTTCTGAATCGATTGCAGATAGGCATCCAACCCGATGGCAAAAATATTATTGTGGTTTGCTCGCGGAATCATGAGGAGGTTTTTCGCCTTTGCCGGACTGTTATTAAACAGGTACTCACCTTCACTGAATGGAATGATATGATCCAACTCGGCATGGATGATCAATGTCGGTTTATCAAATCCAGCAATTTTACTGAAGTTGGAAAACCCCTGTTCTTCCCGTATCCCGATTCGTTTGATATCGATACCGATCAGCTGCAGCAACGGCAGTGCAAAAGCAAATCCACTTTCTACAATCAAACCGTCGATTCTATCCCGGTAGGAATCTGCCAGCTCAAGTGCTGCTGCGCTGCCCAAAGACCGACCCATAACAATCAGCGGACCTGTGTATCCCTCGTTTTTCAATAGTGCGGAAATAGTTTCGAATATCACATGACAATCGTTCATCATGGTGGAAACCGATGGCATGCCGGTTGATTTCCCATACCCCCGATAATCGACCGGAAAGAAGTTAATATGCCGTTGTCTGTATAGCTGAGCAAGGTCTCCGTAATCTTCGACGATTTCGCCATTTCCATGAAAAAACAGGATGACTGGCCCACTTTTCTCAATACTGTAGAAACGAGATCCGACAACAACGTTGTCTTCTACCGGAATCAGTATTTCCTGAAATGTTTCCGGCGCCGCAGGGACACCCCATTCTGGTCTCGGATTGAACAAAAACTGCAATATTGAGGGATGATCGAAAGCGGTATAGTCCTTTTTCCCTCTACTCATATCCTCTCCTTGCGCTAATCTATTTCCTTTTTGCCTTGGATTCCACCGCTTCTTTGACAATACGGTCCCGTTCCGGCTTGGGTTTTGGTTTCAAAACGATTACCGGTACCAGTTCCTTGCCTATCTGATAAACGGTATCGACATCCTGCATCAACTGCCGGTCCGGATTGTTAGGGTCCAGATCCGGCGCTTCTTTGAGCGTTCCATCTAAATATTTGATAATAAACAATTTACATCTCCTCGGAATAAGTTTCAAAACCTGCCTGTCCATCAGCGGTGACACATTCAACTCTCTGAGCTGGTCACCTGTCAATTGAGAACAGGAATAGTACTCACACATTGGGCAGGCCATAAATGAAACGTTCTGCCCCTTCTTGTCACAGAGAAAAACCCTGTTAATTTTTAAAAGATCTTCCGGGTCCTGGAATTTCAAACGGTTCTATCACTGAAAAAGGGTGATTGAATGAATCCCGATGAGGGCTTCATCAATGTTCAATATACAATCAGATTCATGAATTTAAAAACTTGACGCTATGTCAAACAGATTAAATTGTCCACTGACTTTTTCGAGAATGGGTTGATTAGGGGTTCCCAATATGGTTTATAAATTGGATAATTAAGAGATTAACAGCCGATGGTTGGTTCAATAACCACAATACTTTTCAATCGTCAAGATGATAAAAACAGGCACGTTTTCCACACCGGTCGCTTGCCTCGCTCCGATGGACGGCTACACAGATCGCGCCTACAGGAGAATCGTTCGCCAGCTCAATCCACAGGTTGTTCTGTACAGCGAATTCACCAGTGTCCATGGCATCGAGCACAGTGAGCAGGTAAGAAAACGGCTCATTTTTGATCGCTCCGAACTGCCCTATTTTATTCAGATTTTTGGAAATGACCCCGCAGTATTTGGTCGAACCGTGCAGGAACTCCAGGACAGCGGGGTTACCGGTATTGACATTAACATGGGCTGCCCGTCCAAAAAGATCGTCAAGGCGAACACCGGCGGGAGTCTCATGAAGGATCGAGACCTGGCCTGCCGGATTGTGGAAGCCTGTTGCAAGGTCACCGCCCTGCCTGTTACCGTTAAAACCCGGCTGGGCTGGTCAGATGCGGAGCAGCTGATCGACTTTGTCAAAGCGCTCATTGATACCGGAATACAGATGATCAGTGTCCACGGGCGGACCTATCAGCAGAAATTCAAAGGGGAGGCTGATTGGGGCCCCATTTACGAACTGAAAAGGGCTGTTTCCATCCCCGTCATTGGGAATGGCGATCTCAAAAGTGGTGATGAAGGTCTGGCTCGATTGAAAAATCTGGATGGTTATATGATCGGGCGCGCTTCCATCGGCAACCCTTGGGTTTTCTGGCCAGCGGAAAAACAGGCAGAAATTACCCTGAAGGACAAAGTTGAGAAAATGCTGGAGCACTTCCAGCTTCTCAGACAATATAAAGACGAGACTATCTCACTCATTGAATTTCGAAAACACATTACAGGGTATATCAACGATTTTCCGGGAGCGAAGGCATTTCGATCTCTGCTGATGAAAAGCACGACCGAAAGCGCGTTTACCGCAACCGCTCGCGCTATCTGCTGATAGCACATATATTTTAACAGCAGCGACCCCGACTCACGATAGAGCAACATGGCAGAATCCGATATCTATTTGTCAAGAGGTGTATCATCGAGCAAAAATGAGATCCACAAGGCCATCAAGAATATCGATCCGGGTATCTTCCCGGGTGCCTTCTGCAAGGTTCTGCCGGATACACTCACCAGGGATCCGGACTATTGCCTCCTGATGCACGCAGACGGGGCCGGAACAAAGTCTTCCCTGGCCTATCTCTATTGGAAAGAGACAGGAGACATCTCTGTATTCCGGGGCATCGCGATTGATTCGCTGGTCATGAATCTGGACGATCTTGCCTGTGTCGGTGCAGTGGACGGTTTTCTGCTGTCAAATACGATCGGCCGTAACAAATTTTTTATTCCAGGAGAGATCATTCAGACAATCATCGAAGGTTTTTCTGAGACCATCCAGACTCTCGCCCAATACGGAATCAACATTGACCTGTGTGGCGGCGAAACAGCTGATGTCGGAGATCTTGTCCGCACGTTGATTGTAGACAGCACTATCACTGTTAGGATGCCGCGGCGTCAGGTCATCGATTTGGACAAAGTGAGGCCGGGGGACGTCATTATCGGCTTCGCCAGCTATGGGCAGTCAACATGGGAAAACGTCTACAACAGTGGTATCGGCAGCAATGGGCTGACTGCGGCAAGACATGACTGTTTTTCAAATATCTATGCCGATAAATACCCGGAAAGTTTTTCTCCTGAGATTCCACCCACACTGGTTTACTGTGGGAAAGGCAGAATCGAAGACCCGCTTGAAGGGACGTCACTGACCCTAGGGCAGGCCGTTCTTTCACCGACCCGCACCTATACCCCCCTGATTCGGAATCTCCTCCAGCATGATCCGAACAACATTCACGGGCTGGTTCACTGCACCGGAGGCGGTCAGACAAAATGTCTCAAATTTGGTAATGGGATTCATTATATCAAGGACAACCTTTTCCCCATTCCACCTGTGTTTTCTTATATTATCAGAACTAAAGGATATAACCTCCAGGAGATGTTTCCTGTATACAACATGGGACATCGCCTGGAACTGTTTACCGTCCCATCAGCGGTGGACGATATCCTGGCAATAGCGAAGGAGAGTAATATCGAAGCACGTATTATCGGTCACTGTGAGAAAAGCACATCCGGGATTAATGAGTTGACCATTCAACATAACAAAGAACAATACACCTTCTAATCCAGCGTTCATGGAACCCCACAACAGAAAAAAACTGCTGCTACTGGCCAGAAAAGTGCTGGAACAGGAGTTGCTCGGCATCAATGGCAAACTGGAGGACTATAATATAAAACCGTTCCAGCAAAAGAACGGTGTTTTTGTGACACTGTTGAAACAAGGAAACCTCAGGGGCTGTATTGGTCGTATAGAATCCGACCTTCCTCTCTACGAAAACGTGATCGATTTAAGCAAGGCAGCGGCCTTTAACGATCATCGATTTGAAAAACTGACTGCAGGAGAGCTGGAAGAGATCATGATTGAAATATCCATTCTCAGTGTTCCAAAGGCTGTGGAAGGTATCTCCAGCTTTGAAAAGATAATGAAAATCAAGCCCCAAAAAGATGGTGTTGTCCTGTCAGCAGACGGCAGAAAGGCAACCTTTCTGCCCCAGGTTTGGGATTCGATCCCTATCCGGGAGGATTTTATCAGTGACCTTTGTCGCAAGGCCGGCCTGAGCAGAGATTACTGGAAACGAAACCCCATCAATTTGTCTACCTATCAGGTGGAGTTTTTCAAAGAGGGTAAAGAGATATGAAATCCATGGATTCATTGTTGATCCGGGCCGCTTTCAAGCTGCCTGTTGAAAGGACCCCGATCTGGATTATGCGACAGGCTGGCCGGTACCTGCCGGAATATCTGGCTGTCAGGGAAAAGGCAGGCAGTTTTCTGGATTTATGCATGAATCCGGATCTCGCTGCGGAGGTGTCCATCCAACCCCTCGACCTGATGGAGGTCGATGCTGTCATCATGTTTTCCGACATCTTAACCCCCCTGATAGGTATGGGCGTTGATCTCGATTTCAATCCCGGTCCGGATATTAAAAATCCAGTCCAGTCTGTCCGGGATATTGAAAAACTGCTCATTCCTGATCCATCAGAATCCACTGCATATGTGGGAAAAATATTACGTCTTATTCGGAAAGCTGTCGCAGGCAGGGCTCCAGTCATCGGTTTTGCCGGAGCGCCATTCACACTTGCCTGTTATCTCCTTGAAAACAGCAATTTAAAGCCGTTTACAAAGCTGACCACACTTTTTTTTGACGACCCGGATACGGCGCATCTTTTGATGCGCAAACTGACGCGCATGACCATCGATTACCTCAACTACCAGATCGAAAACGGCGCACAGATGGTGCAGATCTTTGATACCTGGGCGGGATTATTCAATCCCGCGGATTTTGAAACGCACATCTTCCCTTATGTGTCTGAAATAATTTCCAGCCTCGATAAAAAAGGGGAAGTCCCGGTGGTCTACTATATCAATGGCAGCAATCACCTTCTGGATTCGATGTCCCGGACCGGAGCGGATGTTATTGGTCTTGACTGGAAAACAGACATCGGTGAAGCCCAGCGTTTGATTGGGGAAAGAGTCTCCCTGCAGGGGAACCTCAACCCCAACATCCTTTTTTGCCGCCCCGAAGTGATCAGCCGGAAGGCTGAAGAAATCATCCGGAGCTACCATGGTGAGACCGGGCACATATTCAACCTGGGTCATGGAATCGATAAGTCTGTCGATCCACAACATTTACTGCATCTGGTCAGAACCGTAAAACAATTGACAACACGAAACGGATGAACCAACAGACCGGATGGTGAACGTGCATATTGGACGAAAACCGTTTCTTCTCTTACAATAGGCCGGAAAAGAGCCTGAACCGACAGCCGACCAGGACGATCATCTCAACCAAAGGAAACCCATCAGCCATGCTAAAACTCGGCGAACTGCTTTTCAAGAACCGGGATTACACCCCCATCCCGTTCGTTATCGCAATGATCATATTTGCAAACACGGATATAAACAGCTTGATCCTCGGGTTGGTGATTTCCCTGTTCGGTGAAATAATTCGAATATTGGGTGTTGCTCATATTGGCGGTGTCAGCAGAACAAAAACATACAGTACGGGCAGGAAGATTGTTACCAGCGGTCTGTTTGCCCATGTTCGCAATCCCCTGTATATCGGAAATTTTTTTCTCAGCGTGGGAATGGTCATCGCATCCAACGTTCATCTCTACTTCACTCTCGGGTTTATCGCATTCTTCTTTTTCCAATATATTCCTATCGTTCACTGGGAAGAACAGAACCTGCGCAAGACATTCGGCCGTGACTTTGATGACTATATCGCCCGTGTGCCACGCTGGATCCCGACCCTGTTCCCAAAACAAAAAAACAAGGAGAAGATCAAAGGCGATTTTAAAAAGGCAATCCTTTCCGAAAAGCACACATTACTGGCAGCTGTGGCATTGTATTTAATTCTGCTCTGGCGAAGCGGATGGTTTGAAAAGTTGCCGTTTCTATCGACTTAATGAGACAGACCCACCGTTGCGACTAATAAGGACTGTTATGAAACTGATCGTCATCGTCCCGGCCCGGATCGGATCCGAGAGAATGCCCAACAAACCCCTGTTGAAGTTCAACGGGAAAACCATGATCCGACACACCATCGACCGGATTATGGAAAGTGGTCTTCATCCTGTTGCTCTGGCATCGGATTCCAGTCTGATTCTCGATGCGTGTTCTCAAATTACCGGACTCCATCCTGTCATGACATCCAGTAGCCACAAATGTGGAACTGAGAGGGTCCTGGAAGCTTACGAGATACTTAGCAGCCGGTTGGGCGAATTTGATTTCATTGTCAACGTCCAGGGAGATGAACCGTTTATCAGCCCGGATATGCTCAGGCAGTTACCCGAAGAGTTGGAAAAGCGCAAAGGGCTTGCAGAATTCTGGACAACCGTGACCGAACTGCCTGAATCGGAAATGGCCGACCGGAATGTTGCCAAAGTCGTTCTGGACATGAAAGACAACGCTCTCATCTTTACAAGAGATCCCATCGGCTGCGCTTTGAAACACACCTCCGTCTATATTTATACCCCGGCCTTTCTCAAAAAATTCTGCACCATGGAACCATCTCGACTGGAGAAAGCGTACTCCCTGGAACAGATGCGGGCTCTCGAAAACGGGTTGACATTGAACTGTATCCCCTTGCCTTTTGACGCTATTTCTGTAAACACTTACGAAGACTTGGAAAAAGCGGGCATTCAGGCATACGAGGTTTATACGGAAAAAGCCTGACCGTTTCCTTTATATATCGGGGGTTGGTTTGTCTGTTTTTGATCTGTTTTATGGGATGGCGTTGGTTCTTTTTTCCCCTCTTCTCGCATTCAAATTCCTGTCTGACCGTCAATTCCGGAAAAATTTTTCCGGCAGACTAGGCCCATTTGTACCAGCACCCGTTACGACATCCGATCCGCAGTCACCAACCATCTGGGTGCACGCCGCCTCTATCGGAGAGATCCGGTTGGCCATTAAACTGATTCACACCTGGCTGCAGACGGATAAAGAGAAACGCTTTTTCATTACCACCAACACAATCCAGTCAAAAATCCTCGGTGAACGGGAAACCGGCATTCCAGTGCTGCTGGCACCTTTCGATTTCAGTTTCATCCTGAAAAAATTTATCCGCCTGGCAAAACCACGGCACTTGATTCTGATTGAGACGGAGATCTGGCCGAACATGGTCCGCCTGATGGCTGAAACCGGCCAGGTAACGATCGTGAATGCCCGGTTAAGTGACCGGTATTTCAAGCGGTATCTGCGCGGAAAATTCCTGTTTAAAAAGACCATCGCACATTTCGACTGGATCCTCGCCCGGGATAAAATATCCACAGAACGATTTTTGAGTCTCGGTGTTCCGAGTCACCATGTTTTTAACGTGGGCAACCTGAAATATGAGGTGCCCCAGCCGCCTGCAGAAAGCGCCCTGGCTTCAATCAGAGCTGCCTGTCGATCATCCCGCACCCGGTTTCTTTTTGTGGCCGGTTCCCTTCAGCCTGAAGAGCTGAGTATCATCCTTCCGGCCTGGAAAATCCTGCAGCAGGAGGTTTCAGGATTCCAAATGGTCCTGATTCCGAGACATCCCGATAAAAGAGACGAATTTGCCAGAACCTTAGCCCAGAAAAGAGTCCCCCATTCTTTTTCATCCACGAGGACCGAGCCCGAAAATGGAGATGAACCCCATGTTTGTGTGATTGACCAGATGGGAATTCTGAAATCATGGTATTTTCTGGCAGATGTCGTTTTTGTTGGCGGATCTCTATGTGACAGAGGTGGACAAAACATGGTCGAGGCCGTCGGATTCAAAAAACCCGTCTGTATCGGCCCTTATGCGACCAATTTCAAAGATGAAGTGGATCTGCTACTGAGCGTCCACGGATTGCAGATCGTGCACAATATCGAAGAGCTGGTCACCTTCATTCGCTCCTGTCACCAGGATCAGGCAGCAGCGGCTGCAATGGGTGAAAGAGGCTATCAGAAAATCGCCGAGCAGGCACACGCGTTGGATGCGAATGTGCGAAAACTGTCTGAGATTTACTCATAATCACCAATTCGTCCTAGCCAATCATAGTATACTATCAACATTATTTCTTCTGTTTTATCAATACAGGGTTCGGGATAGCCTATGAAACAAACTGAAATTATCAAGTATTGCGATAACCTGCTGGAAATTGAAAAATTCAGTGATTACTGTCCAAACGGTCTTCAAATCGAAGGGGACAATCGACAAACCGTCAAAATTGCGATTGGAGTTTCCATCTCCCTGGAATTTATTGAAAAAGCAATAGAACAAGATGCGGATCTGATCATCACCCATCACGGTTTGATCTGGAACCGGGATGAACGCATCATTCGCGGTCCATTGAAGCGAAAAATGATTCTTCTTCTAAATCATGGTATTGCAGCGGCGGCATATCACCTGCCACTGGATTTTCATCCGCAGCTTGGCAACAACGCTCAGTTGGCCGATAAAATTGGATTGGTAGATCTGGAGCCATTCTCCCAGACACCCCAGTATGCCCAAGGGGTTATGGGAACAACGACCCTCAGGACCATTGATGCGGTTTCTGAGCATGTGGCGGAGGTGTTGAACCGGCAACCGCTGACCTTGCCCTATGGACCGGATAAAATAAATAAAATTGCCATTGTTACAGGGGGTGCACAGGGCTTTTTCCTGGAAGCGATTGAAGCAGGAGCAGACTGTTTTATCACAGGGGAAATCAGTGAACAGAATTTCGCCATGAGTCGCGAACACGGTGTTCATTTTATCAGTGCCGGTCATTACTGCACCGAAAAATTCGGCATTCAGGCACTTGGAGCGCATCTTGGAGAACAGTTTGACCTGCAAATCGATTTTATCGATATTCCGAATCCGATCTGATCGGTCTGGCAATTCCCCGGGAAATCACCAGCAGAAATGGATGTGGCGGTTCAAGATTGCCTGAATGAAGTCCACTATGGTATAAAACAGACATAGAGTGAAAAGATATCACAGACAGTTTAAATCTAAACTCGCTTTTGAAATATTCCAGGAGAGATAATTGACATCTGATATTATTGAAGTAATTTCTGAAAATAGAGAACTGGAGAAATACAGGGATCCCAATCGTCTCCTCAAAGAGGCAATACCCTACGTCGGTCAGCCAAAGCAGCATGAAGGGAACCCGGATAAGATCTATATCCGGTTAAATCCCCTTTCAAGCAACGGCGCATTTTTGGAATTCAAAACCAAGGATGTTGTATTTGCAGAAAATGTAAAGACTGTCTCTCAAAGCGACGGAACCGCATTTAATATTATCAAGATTTGGATCCGCAAAGGCAGCATCGGGATTAAGATGGAACCTTTTTCAGTGATGGATTTTTCAGAGGTGTTTGCAGATGATTTCAAGGATTGATACTTTCAATCCTTGAGTGGTCGCCCCAGAAACAACTTTAAAAACTGTCCCGGCGACAGGTTTTCAGGACGTATGCCGCTCAGATAAGACTGGTCCTGCATCGACAGGGATTGAAACAGGGATGGGTACTCCCTCTTCAGAAAGGAAACGAACAGTTTTCGCCGGTTGTTGAAAGCCTGGCGCACAAACATAAAAAACAACTCTTCCTCTTTGATGTCGAGCTCCTTTGGCGTCAGCCTGACAACTGTAGAATCTACTTTGGGCCGTGGCGTAAAACAGGCAGCCGGCACGTCACATACCCTGGATACGATAAACGTATTCCCTGCCACAACAGATAAGATGCCGTAATCCTTCAGCTTTTTCCCCGCACCGGAATGAAGTAGCCTTTCAGCGAGCTCTTTCTGAACCATAATGACAATTGAATCCAGTTGACGTCGGTAGCTTACAAACTTGAAGAAAACAGGTGTGGATATGTTATAAGGCAGATTTGCGACAACGATATTCCTTTTTTCAGGATGAAGAATCTGGCTCCAGTCAATTTTGAGAATATCGCCTTCAATGACCTGTAGCCTGTTATTGTCCTTAAAACCGGTTCTCAGAGCAGCGGCCAGATCCCAGTCCAGTTCCACGACCGTTAATAAATTTCCCTGCGAGAGTAACGGCCTGGTCAAGGCACCTCGCCCCGGACCGATTTCAATGACATGATCCTCATGCGAAACACCTGCCGCTGCAATAATTTCTTCGATGATGGATTCATCATTCAGAAAATGCTGCCCGAATCTTTTTCTGGCAAATGGCTGCCTGTTTTTCCTTCCTGCGGGATGCCTGGTCAGTGGATACCTTTCTGCTTTAGATGTCTATTTTGAAATAATTTTCGCCATATAGCGAGAGAAGGTTTTTTGCAGGCGCTGGTCCTTGATTTTGAGTGATGTCTCTTCCGCCCGTGCTTTATCTAAATCACTCAATACGGGTGATGCTTCCGCCGCCCCCATGGGTTCCAAAGATACGCTTTGCACAACACGTTTTGGAACCGTGCGGAAGACTATTTTTTTCACGGCACCGTCCCCGCATATTTCGGGAGACGCAATCAATTCAATGATATTCGCCTCGTAAAACCGGAGATGGTGGGAATAGGCAGAATCTTCCACACCAACAAAGAGCGTTCTGTTCTTCAGTTTCAGGGGATACGCTTTTTTTGACAGTGGTTTGCCGACGATGACGTCCCAGTATTTGAATATCTTTGTAAAGTAGAGCACCTCCTGCAGATTGTTTTGCTTCAGGACTTTTTCAATTATCTTTTCGACTTTGAAAAAACGGTGTTCTGGATACACGTCCGACATTTAGGGTTCCTGTCTGGAGAGATTGGCAAATTTTGTGTATTTGCCGATGAATGCAAGCCGGATAACACCCGTTGGTCCGTTTCGATGTTTTGAAATGATGATCTCGGCAATTCCCTTGTCCGGTGAATCATCATTATAAACCTCATCCCGGTATATAAAGAGGATAATATCGGCATCCTGTTCAATCGCCCCGGATTCTCTTAAATCCGCCAGTTGCGGATGTTTATCACTTCGATTTTCAAGCGCTCGATTCAGTTGTGACAGAGCAATCACCGGAATATCGAGTTCTTTGGCCACACCTTTCAACGAGCGCGAGATTTCAGCAATTTCCTGTTCCCTGGGCATATTGGAGCGATTCCCTTTCATCAATTGGAGATAATCCACGACAATCAGGGAAACTCCGTTTACGAACTCCTTATTCAGCTGCTTGGCAATGGTTGTCAGTTCGTAGGGTGACAAATTGGTTGCGTCATTGATAAAAAGAGGGACCACGGACAGCTTTTCAGTTGCCATGGCCAGTTTATCCCAATCCTCCTGCTCCAGGTTTCCGGCGCGCAATTTTTTACTGTCAACCTTTGATTCCGAGGTCAACATCCTGATTGCCAGCTGCTCTTTGGACATCTCCATGCTGAAAACCAGAATGGCACCCTTCTCTTCAATCCGCGTGGCAACGTAAGTGGCAATATTCAGTGCAAATGCGGTTTTACCCATTGAAGGGCGGGCCGCTACAATTATCAAGTCCGAATTCTGCAGTCCTGATGTAAAACGATCCAGATCAATAAATCCTGTCGGAATGCCGGTAACTTCATCCGTTGTCTCGGATATCTTCTCCAGCCTTTTGAAGCTTGAGGCCAGAATGTCCTTGATATGGTCGTATTTCCGCGTTGTCGACCGAGTCGATATTTCTGTGATCTTGCTTTCAGCCTCTGACAACAGCTCAGCAATGTTCTGTTCCGGATCCCGGCTCTTGCGACCAATCTCGGTGGTCGTAGCTATGAGATCCCGCAGGAGGGCATGTTCCTGAACGATTTTTGCGTAATAAATGATATTGCCGGAACTGGGCACACACTCCACCAATTCTGCCAGATAGGCATACCCGCCAGCTTCTTCAAGTTGATTGAAGGAACGAAGCTGGTCTCCGAGAAGCACCTCGTCAATGGGCTGCTGAAGATCAACCAGTTCCAGCATGGCTCGAAATATATGCTGATGGGACGGTTTATAGAACGAATTGGGAGTCAGAATACTTGCCATCTCGCCCAAGGCATCATTGTTCTCGATAATCGCCCCAAGCAGTGCCTGTTCAGCTTCAATATCATAAGGGATGGAAAGTGTCTGTTTCTTGTTCATGGGCTGCATTCAAAACATCACAATTACTAATCCAGAGATTTGATTCGATGTTCCATCATAGAGGAACTGCCGTTGCTTTTCAATTGTTCAATACCAGGGAATTCCCTAAATCGTCTTAATTGCTGATATTTCATCTGGTTGCCCCCACTTCGGCATCTTTGGAAAACGCTCAGGGAATATAGATGCCATTCGAACCAATTGAAAAAGGCATATTTTTTTTTAAAAAAAAAGAAGATTTTTCCCGTCAGAAGTCTTATAAATAAAGATCTGGAGAGTGCAGAACATTTGAATTTTTTTCCTGATCTGAAAAATCGGCAGCGTAGGTGTTCCTCTTTCGGTCAGCAGGTGCCTATTTTTGATGGAAAGACCAGTTATAATAGATATTCAGGAATTATATTGAGTATTTGAGATTGCAAAAATTTCCCAAACAAGAATATTCATGGCTGAAAAGAAAAGTCAGGACATGGTTTCAACGGTCATGAAAAACTATCAGAACTGATCAAAAATGAAAAATAAGATCTATTTTCTCAAATTCAGTCTTATATCATTTGTTTTCTGTATTGTCGCCGTTGTTATGCACCTGTTTCCCGGCGCTGATCTTCTCTTTATTAAAAAAAGCCATGGTCCGGAAGATAATCGTTCATTCAAAAAGGATCCAAAAAACCCCCTTACAAGAAGCGCAGATTCTGGTATATAGTTTTTGCATGCTTTCTCTCATTTCGGCCACCTTGATCTTCTCGGATGACATTTAGTTATTGAGGACAAATCGAGGTTATCCTATCTCTCTGCAGCTGAGTTCCAACATATGTCCAAGAACCTGTTTATCACCGCTGTCGAACCCCAAAGCGGCAAAGCCACTGTGACACTTGGCATCATGGAGTTCCTGGTCAGAAACCTTGGCAGGGTGGCTTTTTTCCGTCCCATCATTAACGTCAAGGCGGGCGAAAAAGACCGGACCATCTCTCTGATCTCCAGTCACTATAAGCTGGATATTCCCCATGACGCCATGTATGCCTTCACAACCGATGAAGCACAATCCCTGATGGCGGCAAAAAACCATGAAAAGCTGTTGGAAGGCATTGTCACAAAATACAAGACCCTTGAGAGTGAATTTGATTTTGTCCTCTGCCTGGGAACCGATTTTGAGGGTGAGGCCTCTGCCATTGAATTTGAGCTGAATGCGGAAATTGCGAACAATCTCGGTTGTCCGGTGCTGATGATCGCCAATGCACGCCAGCTCAGTATCACTGAGGTGGTCCAATCCTGCAGGTTTGCTTTTGAATTGTTTGAAGAAAAAAGCTGTGATGTGCTGGCACTGATCATCAATCGAACACCGGTCGTTCTCCAGCAGGACCTGCTGGCGCAAATGAAAGCGAGCTTCAACAACAAGGTGGATCTGATTTACACCATACCGCTGGAAGGGACACTGGAAAATCTGACCATGGCGGAAATTGCGAAGGCCATTCATGCCGATGTTCTGTTCGGCCACTCCCAGATGAATCGATTGGTTTCACGTTTTGTGGTCGCAGCCATGAACCTGAAGAACTATCTCCCCAGGCTGACTGAAGGCAGTCTGGTAATTACACCGATTGATCGACTGGATATTATTCTTGGCACTCTGGCGGCTTTTAGGTCCAGGAATATGCCGAATATCGCCGGAATGATTCTGACCGGGTATCTGGAGCCGGACGAAACCCTTTTTAATCTTCTTGAAGGTTATCATGATCTGGCACCGATTCTAAAAGTGAAGGAGGACACCTTCACGACTGCGAATCTGGTGGATAAAATCAAAACCCGCATTTCACCTGGTGATCAGAAGAAGATCGCTATTTCCCTGGGTCTTTTCGAGTCCAATGTCGACACAACCGAACTTAGACAGCGAATTGTCCGTTTCAGCACTTCCATTGTCACCCCGAAAATGTTCGAGTTTGGTCTGATCAAACGGGCAAGAACGCACAAACAGACCATTGTTTTACCGGAAGGTGAAGAGCAGCGTATTTTGGAAGCAACGGAAATATTAATTAACCGAGATGTTGCCGATATTATTCTTTTGGGAAATGAGCAGGCAATAAGCAAAAATATCTCGGATCTCGGCCTGTCAATCAGCGGTATCAAAATTATCGATCCCGTCAGATCGGAATATTTTGAAGCGTATGTGGAGACCTATTTTCAGCTGAGAAAACACAAGGGTATTACCAGGGACAATGCCTGGGATGTTATGTCCGGTGTCAATCATTTTGGAACGATGATGGTCTATAAAGGTCATGCAGACGGAATGGTATCGGGAGCTGTCCATTCAACCCTGAACACCGTTCGCCCCTCTCTGGAATTCGTCAAGACAAAACCAGGCAGTACCATTATGTCCAGTATCATTTTCATGTGTCTGGAGGACCGCGTACTTGGATACGGCGACTGCGCAGTCAATCCAAGACCCACAGCTGAACAGCTGGCTGAAATTGCGATTGAATCTGCCAAAACGGCACGGATTTTTGGTATTGAACCCCGTGTTGCGCTGCTTTCGTACTCCTCCGGGGACTCCGGCATTGGTGATGAGGTTGATAAAGTAAAAAAAGCGGCTGAGATTGCGCATCGTCTCGCGCCTGATCTTCTCGTGGAAGGGCCGATACAGTATGACGCCGCCGTTGATCTAACCGTCGCCAAAGCCAAGATGCCAGACAGTGCTGTTGCTGGCAGGGCAACGGTGTTCATCTTCCCGGACCTGAATACTGGTAACAACACTTATAAAGCCGTACAACGGTCGACTAACGCCGTAGCGATTGGTCCAATCATGCAGGGATTGAATAAACCGGTGAACGATCTCAGCCGTGGCTGCCTGGTTGCCGATATTGTCAATACGGTTGCCATTACAGCGATACAGGCGCAAGCAGAAAAAGGTCTCTCATGAAAATTCTGGTCATCAATACGGGCAGTTCTTCCATCAAATACAAGCTTTTTTCCATCGATGACAATTCTGTCCTGGTGCATGGCAACCTCGAAAAAATCGGGGAACCCGGTGGCGGTCGGCATACCTATGTAGTACTTTCAGGTCATTCTGAAAACAAAATCCTGCGGGATGAGATCATCCCGAATCATACCGTAGGCCTGAACACCATCGTCTCCCTGATGACCCATGCTGAAACGGGTGTCATCAAGAATGTCTCCGAAATCGATGCCGTTGGACACCGGGTCGTTCATGGCGCAGAAACCTTTCGTGAACCGACGATCATCGACGATCAGGTCCTGGATGCCATCCGTGAAAACGTTCCTCTGGCACCCCTGCATAATCCCGCCAACATTCTGGGGATCCAGGTCGCACGTAGCATATTTCCTTCCGCTGTTCAGGTGGCTGTTTTTGATACCGCTTTTCATCACACAATTCCCCCAAAGGCGTATCTTTATGCGTTACCGTATAAGCTCTATACAACCCTTAAAATCAGGCGCTATGGATTTCACGGGACATCCCATCACTATGTTGCCGGGGAAGCTGCTCGACTGCTGCAAAAGCCCCTTTCGGAGCTGAATCTGATAACCATTCATCTGGGCAATGGGGGGAGTGTTACAGCCATCGCGAAAGGAAAAAGCGTTGACACCTCCATGGGAATGACACCCCTGGAAGGACTCATCATGGGTACCCGCAGCGGCGATATAGACCCTTCAATTCCGCATTTTCTGGCTTCAAACGCCGATATGTCTATCGAGGAAATCAATACCCTGTTGAATAAGGAGAGCGGACTGAAAGGGATCTGCGGGATGAACGACATGCGGGATATTGTTCTGGCCTCGGAGCAGGGAAACCCGCAGGCCATCACCGCTCTGGAAATGTACACCTACCGGATTAAAAAATATATCGGTGCATACCTGGCCGTTCTGGGTACGGTGCATGCCATCGTTTTCACCGCTGGCATAGGAGAACACGCACCGCAGATTCGCAGCCGTGTCTGTGAAGGGATGGAAAAACTGGGAATTGATCTGGATACAACAAAAAATCTGGCAGCACGTGATATTGCCAGAGAAATACAGACAGACGGATCTGCCACCCGTATTTTTGTAATCCCCACCGATGAAGAACTGGATATCGCCAGAGAAACCCTGAAACTTCTCACATAAGCGCTCTATTTCCTGTATGGCATTCTGACAGCGGCCGTCAGCTTAAGGGGTACTGGTGGTGGAAATAAATGTAAGATAATGTAATTGTAAAGCATGTGTCCTGCGAAGGGAATCGGGTCCTGTATGTGATTGTTCAGCATAGGAGCCGTTAAGCATCGCCATGATGGCGATGTCAGTTGAATTCGCGAGACTCGCAGCGAAGAACGCTCCACGTGATAACGGCCACGACTGGCTGTCGTTAATGAGTTCAATTACATACAGGTCCTGATGCCCTCAGATCGGTATCGGCGGAGAATCATTTTATCAACCAGGGTATGTCAATTCAGAAGCAACCTTACGGTGTCCGAGTCCGACTGATCCATGCCATCCTGCTGGCAGGTGTGTTGGTTCTGGTTGGCGGGGCTTTGCACGGGGCAGAAACATCCTGTGATCAGTTTTATTCGTATCCACTGCCCGGTCATCCGGTCGCCATCGTCGCATTGCATCCGTCCGATAAAAACGCACAGTTCCTGCCCGAACTGGAACAGCTGACACTGATTCTGATGGAACCGGGCATCTGTGATTCTGAAATAGCAGAAAAAGGCTGGTTCAAGGGCCGGGTTTTTGTTTTCAGAAGCCAATCGGTCTCATTCCGGCACGGTGATATCATAGAGATTGACGCCGGCCGGTTTGAATGAGTGAACCGCTTCTAGTCCTTTAAGACCGAAATCAGTATCCGATTCACGTCGTCTGCCCTGGAATAGGTCACTGAGTGTTCAGCCCCTTCAATCGGATACAATACGAGTTGCGGAATAGCCTTGAGTACTTTTTCAGAACCGGCAAAAGGAACGGTGGAGTCACTGGTCCCCCAGATCGCAACCGCAGGAATACCCAGTCTTCCCACTTTTTCATAGTCGGCCGAAAGGTCGGACATGGGATAGTTTCTCATGGTTGACAGCAAAGCCGGCAGGTATCCACGATATTTCAGCTGCTTTTCGAAGTTTTCGATCATATCCGGCAATGCCCGTCCCTCCTCAACCTCTTTCTGCACTGTTTTCATAATCGTACTTTTACCCATCATGGCCATCAGCCAGTCCCCCAGGCCTGGTGTTAGTGCAAGCGCAGCCAGTCCTGTGTACGGGGGAACATAACCTGCCGGGGCAATCAGAATCAGTTTCTTCACACGGGTTGGATTGCGAGCGGCAAACCCGACCACATTTCCTCCCCCCATGGAGTACCCGACCAGATTCACGGGCGTTCTGACACCCAGAGCATCCAGAAGTTCGAGCAGTTCCCGGTTGTAATGGTCTGCATCATATACCACATCAGGTCGGTCCGAAAATCCCCGGCCAAAATGGTCAAAAGCCAGCACCCTGTTGCCAGCTGCTGTCAATGCATCCACATTTCGGTCCCAGACAAATTTTGGTGTCGAAAATCCATGCACCAGGACAACGATATTGCCGTTTTCAGGCCCTTTCCAGTAATAACTGATCGTGCCTTCCGACAAGGAGACGAAGTCGCCGGGCAGGTTTTTTCTGACTTCCGGTGTCAGTTCTTCAAGTCTGGATATGGCAATATGGTAACTGACAAACATGGCAAGAACCACCACGATAACAATACCTGCCACCATTGTGAGAATCTTTTTCATGATATCCCCCTCGAGAAAAGCATGACCAACAAAAAACAAGATCAACAGCTGCCTGAATGCCTAACTGTTTTAAAAAAAACCGGTTTCTCAGACCGGAACTAGACCACAGACAGACGCAAAAACGCAGATTTCCGTAAAAAAACTATAGCCCTCTTCCGAAATCCTGGCTGTCGTCAGTTGTCGGCAGGCACGGTTAGCCTGTGGGGAAACCATTTTTCAAAAACAGCGTAGAGAAGCGGTACCAGGATCAGGGTAATCAGGGTAGAACTCGCCAGTCCGCCGATAACCACCCTGGCCATTGATGCCTGGGTTTCTCCACCTTCCAGTAAACCCAAGGAGAGGGGTAACATACCCAGAATCGTTGTGGTGGCTGTCATCAAAATGGGGCGCAACCGTCGTCTGCCCGCTTCCATAATTGCATCCGTCAGGGTTGCCTGATCCCGTCTTCTCAGGAGATTAATATGATCCACCAACAGGATGGCATTGTTGACAACAATCCCTGCCAGCATGATACAGCCGATGTAGGACTGGACGTTGAATGTGGTCCCCGTTAGAAACAGGATCAGGATGACCCCAATAACAGCCAGCGGTACTGAAAAGAGAACAATAAAGGGATCTCGAATTGACTCATAGAGGCAGGCCATGACCACATAGACCAGAACGATGGCCAGTAAAATCCCTACCAGCAGCTCTTGAAAGGCTTCCTCCTGGGCTTCGATATCGCCCGAGTAGGCCAGGCTGAATTCCCTGGGAATGACCAAACCCGATAAAGCCTGTCGAATATCGTTGAGGATAGAGCCCATGTCCCGCTCGGCGATATTGACTGAAATGGTAACCACTCGCGCCTGATCTTTTCTGGTGATTTGTACGGGTGCCAATCTTGGACGGACCTTGACCACGTTTTTCATCACAATGGGAATGCCGGCAGCGTTAATCACCGTAAGGTCCATCAGTTCCTCCATACTCAACAACTCCCCGTCCTTCACCTTGACCAGGATATCATATTCCTTGCCGCTTTCCCGATACCGGCCGCTGAGTGTCCCCGATAAAATCGTCTGCAGGGATTCAGCAATGGCGGAAACACTGAGCCCCATCTGGGCAGCCCGGTCCCGATCCACATAGACGCGCTCCTCTGGTCTTCCGGATTCCAGGCTCATCCGGACATCGGTAACCCCAGGGATCTCTTCAATAATCTGTTGAATACGAAGTGATAAGCGCTGGGCCGTTTCTATGTCATAGCCACGGACATCGATCTGGATACTTTCCGTATCACTTCCGGATATCAAGCGAAACAGGAACAGACCCTGACCCGCCCTGGTTCTGATCACCATTCCGGGAATACCATCCAACCTTGTCCTTAGATCCGCAGCAATCTCTTCGCTGGAACGGGTTCTCTCCTGGAGAGGCTTGAGTGTAATCTGCAGTTGACCTGTATGCGAGCCGCCGCCCCGCCAATGACTGGCTCCCAATCGGGCAACCGTATTCAGCGTTTCCGGAATGGCAGTCGCTGCAATGGATTCCAGGCGATCAAATTGACGATTCAGGACATCCAGGCTGGTTCCGACATCCATGGTGACTTCCACCCGGACCTCGCTTTCATCAGATGCCGGCATATACTCCACACCAATCCAAGGCACCAGGGCTAAACTGGAGAGCAAAATCAGTAATACCAGAGTCAGGGAGATTTTTTTATGTCTAAGGGAAATGGCCAACAGGGCAATATAGTTCTGTTCCAAGGCTGTAAAAAACTGGGAAATCAAGCTGTACAGCCTGAATGCCAGCCTCCTGTAGATCGAACCGTTCCTGATCTCCATAGGAGACCGCATCAGCCTTGAGGCCAGCATGGGAATCAACATCAGGGCAACCCCCAGGGAGCAAAGCAGGGCAAAACTGATGACATAGGCCAGTTGTTGAAACATGATCCCCGCAATACCCCGAATAAAAACCAGTGGTAAAAATATCACCAGCGTTGTCAGGGTACTGGCAATAATCGCGGACGTCACCTCTTCTGCTCCGAGGATGGCAGCCTCGTGTGCTGATTTGCCTTCCGCTCTTAACCGGTGAATATTTTCCAGCACCACGATCGAATTGTCGACAATCAACCCAACCCCGACCGCCAGTCCTCCCAGAGACATAAGGTTCAAGGTGAAACCGGAAAAATAGATAAAGACAAAAGTAGCAATGATGGAAATGGGTATGGCTGTCGTAATAATTGCGGTGCTGCGGATATTTCCCATAAAGAACAGGAGCACCAGAACTGCGAAAATACTGCCATATCCGGCACTTCTGCCGACATTGGTGATGGAACGGCTGATATAATCGGAGGTATCCACCAGCGGAATAATCTGTAGCTGAGGAATGTCGAGGTCTATCTGCTTCAGTTCTTTTAAGGCCCCGCGAGCTACTTCAACCGTATTTGCCAGTGATTGTTTACGGACGGCGATCCGAATACCGGGTTTGCCATTAATGCGGACCAGCCGGGTGACCTTTTTGTGGGATGCTTCGACCTCGGCAATATCCTTCAACTGAATGGAACTGCCCTGGCGAACAGTCACCACCGTATTTCTCAATTCATCCAGATTTCGATATTCGCCAGCGGTGCTGACCACCAGATCGTAGTTTCCTTTTCGCAGGGTACCCGTCGGAATGGAGATATTCTGCTTTTTAATACTGTTGATGACTTCTCCTAGCGACAATCCCAGCGCTTTGACCTTACTGGAAATAATATTGACGTGTATTTCACGCTCCAGGCCTCCCCAGGTATCCAGAGCCGCAACACCCGGCAGTCTTTCGAGTCTGTACTGGATCTGCTCATCGACGATTTTCCGAACTTCGATGGGATCCAGTTGGCTGATGATACCAAGGATTAAAATAGGAAACTGGTCAAGGTCAAACTTGCGCAGGGTGGGTCGATCAGCCTCCACAGGGAGTTCATTCTGAACCCGGTCCAGTCGGTCCCGCAGATCGTTGGCGGCCTCTTCCAGTTTGGTGCCCCAGGCAAACGAGATACGCACGACACTGGTACTGTCCGATGACGTGGAAGATACCGACTCCACACCCGGTACCGCACTGACAGCCTTTTCGATGGGACTGGTGACAAGATCTTCGACCTCTTCAGGTCCCGCGTTAGTATAATTGGTGATAACACTCAGTGTCGGGAAGGTAATTTCCGGCATCAGATCGATGGGGAGACGATTGAGTGCGACTCCCCCCAGGATCAACACAATCAACATCACCATCGTCGTAAAGACCGGACGGTTTACGGAAAATCGTGATAGTTTCATGAACGTGGTTATTGGCTGTTTGTTTTACCTCGTTCTACTTCTTTACCAGGGACCATGATATCGGAGCCGTTTTCGAGCAGGTGTTGCCCGAGTGTTACCACATATCCTTTCAGGCTGGGTTTGATGACCTCAACCCGATTATTCTCGATGATACCCACATCAATAGGAACAAAGGTCGCTTTGTTGTTCTCCAGGTCGGCCAGGAATACGCCGGTCGTGTTGTCCCTTTTTATTAATGCTCGCAGAGGTAACAGTTGACTGTTGGCATGGGTGTCAAAATGGATTGAGGCACGGATAAACAGGCCCGGTCTCAGTATCCTGTTCATGTTGGGAATCTCTATCTCCACGGTTGCTTCCCTGGATGTTTCTTTAATCAGCGGAGCGATGCGTG
>Ga0180009_10000343_pt1 | contig 66257 bp, 57 predicted proteins | sample OS_PC_MetaG_FD_123537 | JGI IMG/M metagenome (GOLD analysis project Ga0180009, IMG submission 123537) | Groundwater microbial communities from the Aspo Hard Rock Laboratory (HRL) deep subsurface site, Sweden - OS_PC_MetaG | ecosystem: Environmental > Aquatic > Deep subsurface > Groundwater... | reverse complement strand
TGTGAGTTTCGTTCCCTTCACAGTTGCGGGGCAGCGGTGGATTTACACCACCTTCCCTTGAACCTTCCAGATTTCCGGGTGGAATGTACCCACCCCGCTTTCTCAACCGAGTTTTAATATGGGACCTATCGATCCCGGTTATGGAAGGGCAGGGTCACCCTGCCCCTACTGCTTTCTCAACCTCTTTTAATATTAGGGAGTGATCCGGAATGAATACGGCCCCCCCCTCTCTCAAACGCTGGTAACAGGCACTTGCTTCTCCTGCGGTGAAATCATATTGCCCGTCATTCTCCAGAACGATCACCCTTTTCCCCTTTTCCAGAGCTTCGCTCGCGGCCTTAAGGTTGGCTAAATTCCCTTGGCCAACAAGGAACCGTTCAACAATAACCAGATCTGCTCTGGCGATCAAATCCTGATTTTCTTGGTAAGCTCGCTCGGAAATGGGAGAAAACGGTTCCTCCAAGGCTATAGTTAACCCGAGAGCCTTCCCGAACTTTTGATCGGTATCGCCGATATTCAGCACTCCCAGGGAAACCCGATATCCACGGAGGAGCAACCGCCGGGCGGAGTCCACGCCGCTTCCCGCTCCGCAAATCAGATGGATGGTCTTCTTCCGCCCGTCTTTTTCCATCCTGGACTTGCCGACCGGCGTGACCCGCGGCGCCCCGGAAACCGGGTTTTTTTCCACCATTACCGTAGTTTCATACACCCGGCGAATGTTTTCTTCGGTAATCACCTCCGAAGGTGTACCCATGGCATAGATTGACCCCCGAGAAAGCAAAACAATCCGGTGCGAATACTCCGCGGCCAGGTTTAAATCATGGGAAATATTCATGACCGTCAAATTTTTCTCGACGTTTAAACTGCAAACCAGCTCGTTGATTTCCACCTGATGGTTAATGTCCAGATGGGAAGTCGGTTCATCTAAGAGCATGACCCCGGGCTCCTGGGCCAAGGCCCGGGCGATCAATACCCTTTGTTTTTCCCCCTGACTCAACTCGGCGAAAGGCCGATTTTCCAGTTGGGCGATGTCGGTGAGGGCCATCCCTTCGCGAGCGATTTGTAAATCCCTCTGCTTTTCCCAGCCAAACCGCCCCATATAAGGAGCCCTGCCCATAAGAACAATCTCACCTACCGTAAAAGAAAACGGAATTTCCATCTCCTGGGGGACCACGGCAATTTCTCGGGCCACCTGCCGCCGGGGAAGTTTTTGCAAATCTTTTCCTCCGAGGAAAACCTTTCCCCGCTGTGGATTCAATAGTCCGTCCATCAACTTGAGCAAAGTGGTTTTGCCAGAGCTGTTCGGCCCAATGAGTCCCAGGATTTCCCCCTCTTCCAGGGAAAAGGTGAGATCATGAAAAACTTCCCGTCCCGGATATTGAAACCAGACAGACTCCATCCTAAGGATTGCCGGCAACTCTTTTTCTCCTTAACAGGTAAACAAAAAAAGGAGCCCCCCCCAGAGCCGTGACCACACCCACGGGAATCTCCGACGGGGCCATGACCGTACGGGCAATGGTGTCGGCCACGACCAGAAGCATAGCCCCTACCAAGGCCGAGGCCGGAATGAGAAAGCGATGATCCGGCCCCCAGATCATCCGCGTTATGTGGGGGACGACCAGCCCCACGAACCCGATCAAGCCGCTGACTGAAACCACCGCGCCCGTGATCAGGGAAGTAAAGATGAAGGCTATCTTCTTCACTCTTTCCACTTCCACTCCCAGCTCGGAGGCTGTCTCTTCCCCCATGCTCATGAGGTTGAGGTCTTTGGCCAGAGAGAATAGGACCGCACTGCCCAAGAGAAGGTAGATGAATACGATCCCCAGAGCCTGGGAGGCGACATATTCCAGATTGCCCATCAACCAGAAGGTCACGCTGTAAAGGCGTTCATCACTGGTTGCGGAAATAAGAAACATGATGATAGCCGAGAAAAAGGCGCTGATGATGACTCCAGCCAAAAGCATGGTTTGCGCCGGAACACGTCCTTCCACCCGGGCCAGGAAATAGACTAAAAGCAAGGTAAGCAAGGCTCCGGCGAAGGCCGCGCCCGGAACGGCATAACTTCCCAAGATCGTGGCCCCCAGGCCGAAAAGAATGGCCAGCACCGCTCCCACGGCTGCACCGCTGGAGATTCCCAGGATATAAGGGTCAGCCAGGGGGTTACGCAACAGAGCCTGAAGCACGCTGCCGGCTACGGACAGGGCTGCTCCTACGAGCGCTCCCGCGATCACCCGGGGTAAACGGAGGTCAAGGATGATTAAAGAATCTTTTACATCCCCTGCCCCCGGAGAACCCGTGCCCAAGAAGTGGTGGAAAAGAATGGCCCAGCTTTTAGAAAGCGGAATCGAGACCGCCCCCAGAGAAACGGCCATTATTCCCACCCCGGCCAAGCAGACGGAAAGGAAGATCATCCAGAAGAGCCATCTTTTAAAAGTGAAACGGGACAATTTAAAAACCTTTATAAAAGGATTCGAGGATTCAAGGGTTCAAGGGATCCAGTGTAAAATCGTTATCCTTTAGCCATTTTGAACATTTCACTCGACCCCTGGCCTCCTTGAACCCTACTCTTTATTCACTTGGCCCCTGGGACCCTTGACCCCTTGAACCCTTTGATAAATGCTTCGGGGTGAATAGCCTTAGCCGTCTCCTCCAGACCTTCTACGATTCTCGGCGATGGGCGGTGGATCAAGTCGGCATCGATAACGTGGATCCTGCGGGTACGCACAGCCGAAATCTCTTTCCATCTGGCCCACCACTGTTTCTGCTCCGTCAGAGGATCTCGCGACTTCATGGAAGAAAGGATAATGACCTCCGGATCCTGCAGGATCACTTCTTCCATGCTTAACCGGGGATAACTCCCCTGGGCAGCCTCGGCAATATTGACGCCGCCGGCCATGCGGATCAAATTATCCACAAACGTTCCTTTTCCCGAGCTGATCAAAGGATCGAAAGCCATGACGTGCAGTACCCGCAACAGAGGCCGCCCCTTTATTTTATCCTGGATGGTTTGTGTCTTCTCTTGCATGGAAGCAACCAGGCGTTTGGCAGCAGCCTGGCTGAAGGTTATTTCTCCGATATTCTGGATGGAAGCCATCACCCCAGATACGTTCCTGGGGTTGATGATGTACACCGGAATTCCCAACCCGGCCATTTTGTTGACGAAAGGCTTCAATTCCCCGTCAGCGGTCCCGATGACTAAGTCGGGCTTCAAGGAAATAATTTTTTCCAGGGAAGGCGTGATATACCCGCCGATCTGCTCTTTTTTCATAGCCCCGGGTGGATAATTGCAGTGCGTGCTGACGCCAACAATTTTGTCCTCCAGGCCCACGGCGAAAAGCATCTCGGTGACGCTCGGGGCCACGGAGATGATGCGCCGGGGGGGAGCTTTCACTTCCAGCGTTCGCCCTACCTCATCGGTGAAGGTAGCCCCATAAACATTGCTGCTGATGAACAACAGAAGACCAATGAGGAGCGTGGAAAGATGTAGGGGCACGCTGCAGCGTGCCCCTACCGAAGCCCCAATCCGTAATTCATAATCCGCCTTTGTCTTTTTACCCATTGATTAATTTCACCAGCGTCCCCGAGAGGGTATACTCAATGATGTTCAGGCACCCGTAATCCTGCTCGATCCGCAGAAGGTGAGCGAAGGATAAATGAAGGGCCTCGGCCAGAATTACCCGGTTCAGCGCGCCATGGCAAACCAAGGCGAACTCCTGGCCCCGGTGGAACTCGACCAACTCCTTCAATTTGGGGATGGCCCGATCATGGATATCCATTATGCTCTCTCCGGCGGGAATGCGAAAGGTTTCCAGGTTGTTGATCCACTGGGGAATGTCCGCAGGGTATTTTTCCAAGACCCCCTGATAATTCAGTCCCTGCCAGCGGCCGAAATGCATCTCCCGGAAATGGGGAAAGCTTTGGGGTTCAAGACGGTGCGTGTTGGCGATGATCTCAGCTCCTTTTTGGGTACGCCGGAGGTCGCTGCAATAAACCGCAGAGAGATTTTTATCTTTTAAAAGATCGCTCAGGCGCTCCATTTGCTTCAGACCGGTGGGGGTAATGTCAACGTCGGTCTGCCCGTTATAAACTCCGTGGTTGACCACTTCTCCGTGGCGGGCCAGATAAATTCGGGTTCGTTCAGGATCCATTGTTTTAGTCTCTTTCATGCCAATTTAATAACGATGAACTCGTAAAAAGTTATCAAGATGGATGCCAATACAACATCCCGGACATCAAAATCAAAACCAGAACTTCATTGGCCTCATTCACCGCGCCAAGAACATCGCCAGTGATGCCCCCGATCTTATTCTCAAAGAATTTTTGGAAGAGAAGAGTAAAAACCCCTACCACCAGCCACAGGATCATCCCCCAAAAACGGTAGAAGAAAAAGCTGAGAACTAAGGAAGTGGCAGCGGCCACGACCATTTCTCTTGTAGTCAGATTTTCCTTAAAGGGAAGACCCAAGCCACCTTCCCGGCGGGCATAAGGAGCCCAGTAGGTTAATGACACCATGGACCAGCGGCTGAGAATCAAAGCCACCAACAAAGTCCTTCCTACAGCTGGGTCAGGTAAAGAATCGAGGGCTAAGAATTTCATTCCCAAAATCAAAATCAAACCAACGACCCCAAAAGTCCCCACCCGGTGGTCTTTCATGATCTTCAGTCTTTCTTCGGGGGTCTTTCCGGAGACCAGCCCATCGCAGGTATCGGCTAGCCCATCCAGGTGGAAAGCGCCGGTGAGGATTACAAGAAGCAGGACGATCAGTCCATCCGCGAGGGTGCGGGGGAACGCTAAGGAAAAGGCCCAGTGGGCCGCCCAGAGAATCAGCCCCAGGAGAAGCCCGATCACCGGGTAAAAAGCCATAGATCGACCCAAGAGCCGGGGATTTATTTCCTGATCGCTCTTCCTCCCGGGGAGGATGGTTAAAAATTGCCAGGCCAGAAAGAAACTTTTCATTCCTTTGCTTCCGATACTCCTGCTTCGGAAAAAGTGGCCATTTCATTCATTACTTTTACCGCCGCTTCGATCATGGACATGGCCAAGGCTGCGCCCGTCCCCTCGCCCAGCCGCATGGAGAGGTTCAGGATAGGCTTCTGGCCGATGTACTCCCACATGAACTTATGCCCCACCTCAACGGACTGATGAGAGGCAAAAAGATACCCTTTTATCTCCGGGTTCAAACCTACCGCAATCATCGCGCCGGCGGTCGAGATAAAGCCGTCCACCACGACAGGAATTCGGTGGCAGGCACACCCGATAATCAATCCGGCAATTCCGGCAATCTCAAACCCCCCCACTTTGGCCAGGACGTCCAGTGGATCCTTCGGGTCGGGTCTGTTGAAGGCAATGGCCCTCTCGATAACCTGAATTTTGCGCGCCAGGGCAGCATCGTCTATTCCTGTTCCACGATGAGTCACCTCTTTCACCGGCATGCCTGTGAGGGCAGCCAGGATGGCGCTACTGGGAGTGGTGTTGCCGATCCCCATGTCGCCAGTGCCTACCAAATCAGCTTTTTGTTCCTTAGCGTGATCGGCCATCTCTAAACCCACCAATAGGGCCTGCAATGCCTGGTCCCTGGACATGGCCGGACCGCAGATGATGTTTCCTGTCCCCCGGGAAACTTTACGGACCAATAGCCCCTCCCTGGGTTCAAACTCATGGTCCACCCCGATGTCCACCACAACCACACTAACTCCTGCATGACGCGCCAGAACGTTAATGCCAGCTCCTCCGCGCAGGAAGTTGTAAACCATTTGAGGAGTTACTTCTTTGGGATACGCGCTGACGCTTTCAGCCACAACGCCATGATCGCCGGCAAAAACATAAATAATCTTTTTCTCAATCCTGGGGTTTAGATTCTCAACGATGGCCACGTACTTTTTGGCCATCTCTTCGAGTTGACCCAGGCTGCCCTGGGGTTTGGTCAGCCTATCCAGCTTGGCCTGGGCGAGGGTAAGAAATTCTTCTTTTATCGGTCGAATTGAAGAGAGCCTTTTCTTTAAATCTGTTTCCATTATTCCCCCCTTGATGGCCTCTAACGACTCTGTAGGGGCGGGGTCACCCCGCCCCTACGGCTTTATTTTCTGAGGAAGTCCGCAAACCATAAAATAAACCTCGTCCGCTTCCCGGACTATTTTTTGCTGAACCAGCCCACTCAAGTCGCGAAAAGTTCTGGCTTGGGGGTTATCGGGAACGATACCCATCCCCACTTCATTGCCCACCAGGATGAAAGAGCACTTCGTACCCCGGCAGACTTTCAGCAATCGATCCGCTTCCGCGAGGATCTTCTCCTCACTCCAATCTGCCATCATGAAGTTGGAGATCCAGAGGGTAAGGCAATCGAGAAGGATAAGGCTGAAACGATCTCCGTTTTTCCTAATCGCCTCCGCCACCCGGAACGGCTCTTCCAGGGTCTGCCAATCTTTTGGCCGGATATGTTTATGCCTGCGGATTCGTTCGACCATCTCTTTATCCAGAGGCTGGGCCGTGGCCAGGTATGCTTTGGGCCCGGGGAATTTTGAGGCCAGTTCCTGAGCGAAGTGGCTCTTCCCGCTCCGTGCCCCACCCGTAATAAAAATGATTTTTTTATTCATAAAACCCTTTTGCCACAGAGGTCACAGAGAACACAGAGTTTTAAATATAAATAAAATTCAGATAAAGAATATTTTATGGCCTGCAAAAAGATTTTAACCCGTAACCCGAAATTTTTTATTCTTTATCCTTCTCTGTGCTCTCTGTGGCCAAATAAAATAAAAAACCCCAACCTTCTAAGGGAGAAAGTTGGGGTTTTAAATCGTTGCGATTCTCTGCCCACCTTCCCCTCGGAAGGGTCGAGAATGTTAATCAAGTCGGGCAGGTTTCCTGGCTTACGGCTTCCTACTTGTCCGCCTGTCCTATGGCGAACTCCCCACGCCTTCCCGGACAGTGTCCAGTGGCTGAAACGTAAAAAACAGGCTATAGGTTCGAGGCTTTAGGCTATGGGTTACCATCAAATACAAAATTTTTTCTTTTTCCCATCACCTATTGCCTATCGCCTATTGCCTATTATTTCGTTTCTTGTGGGTTTCGTTCCGATCACAGTTGCGGGGCAGCGGTGGTCTCGCACCACCTTCCCTTCCCGGTTGGCCTATGTTAAAAAGTTTTTTGCGCCCTCCTTTAAAAAAAGCTTTCAGCCAATAAGTAAGAATGCCTTGAATTGAAAAAATGCCCTTTGATTAATTTGCTGGTTGCTGAGAGCTGATTGCTGGATGCTTATACATATTCACATCTTGGCAAACGGTTGTCAATTCTTTTTTCAACTTGCTGCGTACGCCCGGCGCTTAGCACTCGGCGCTCGGTTAATTCACTCCGTCAGATATGTATGAATGGCATCGGCAGCCTTGCGCCCGGCCCCCATGGCCAGAATGACCGTGGCCGAGCCGGTAACGATATCTCCCCCGGCGTAGACCCCTTTCTTGCTCGTGGCCCCGGTCTCGGGATCGGCGACGATATATCCCCATTTGTTGGTCTGTAGGTCCGGAGTGGTCGACGGGATCAAAGGATTGGCCCCCGTGCCGATGGCCACGACCACCATGTCCACCTCTAAGGTGAATTCTGATCCGGGCACGGGAATGGGCCGGCGGCGGCCGGATTCATCGGGTTCGCCCAATTCCATGCGCTGGCATTTCATTCCGCAAATCCAACCATCTTCGTTGCCCAAAATCTCGACGGGCAGGGTTAAGAAATGAAACTGGACACCCTCTTCTTCAGCATGGTGTACTTCTTCGATTCGAGCAGGCAGCTCCTTCTTCGAACGACGGTAGACAATATAAACGTCGTCGGCTCCCAGGCGAAGGGCTGTGCGCGCCGAATCCATGGCCACGTTTCCTCCGCCCAAGACGGCCACCTTTTTTCCTTTGGCAATGGGGGTATCAAACTGGGGAAAAAGGTAGGCCTTCATCAGGTTAGAACGGGTTAGGTATTCGTTGGCCGAATAAACTCCATTGAAGTTTTCCCCCGGGATGTTCATGAATGTCGGCAGACCTGCGCCTGTTCCCAAAAATACCGCATCGTATCCGTTGGCCATCAGCTCATTCACAGTGTAGATCTTACCAATAACCATGTTGGACCTGAGCTCCACGCCGATTTTTTGCAGGTAGTCAACCTCGGCCTGGACGATGGCCTTGGGGAGACGAAATTCAGGAATGCCGTAAACCAGCACCCCTCCAGGTTTATGCAGGGCCTCAAAAATGGTCGTCTCATGACCCTTTTTGATCAAGTCTCCGGCCAGGGTCAAACCGGCTGGACCCGAGCCCACAACGGCTACTTTTTTTCCCGTGGGGGGCGCCTTGGAAGGCATGATGAATTCCCCGTGGGCCATCTCGTAATCAGCAGCGAAACGCTCCAGTCTGCCGATGGCCACAGGTTCACCCTTCTTGCCTAAGATACAAACTTTTTCGCACTGGTCTTCCTGCGGGCAGACCCGGCCGCAAACCGCGGGGAGGCTGTTCATCTCCTTGAGCTTGCGGGCCGCGCCCGAGAAATCATCCTGGAGGATCAGATCGATGAAGGCCGGGATGTCGATGGACACCGGGCAGCCTTCTATGCAGGTTGGTTTCTTGCACTGCAAACACCGGCCTGCTTCCAGCTCGGCCAGTTCCGGAGTGTAGCCGAAAGGAACTTCGTCGAAATTTTTGGCCCGGACTTTGGGTTCCTGTTCGGGCATCTTCTGCCGGGGAACTTGGATTCTTTTTTTCTTCTCGCCGGTTTCAGTCATCAGGATTTACCTCCGAGGCAAGCTCCGCCTTGATGGCGGAAAGTTTCCAGGGATAGTTTTTCCTGCTCTAGGTAGGCCCGCTGTCGTTTGACCAGTTCAGCGAAATTCACTTCATGTCCGTCAAACTCCGGGCCGTCTACGCAAACAAACCGGGTTCTTCCCCCCACGGTTACACGGCAGGCACCGCACATTCCCGTGGCATCGACCATGATGGGGTTCAAGCTGACAACGGTCTTGATTTTTTGATTGCGCGTAACATTGCAGATCACCCGCATCATGGGTACCGGCCCGATGGCCACGACCAAGTTGACGGTCGTACCCTCATCGATGACATTTTGCAGGATATCACTGACGAACCCGTGGTATCCATAGCTTCCGTCGTCCGTGGAGACTTTCAGGGAATGGGATACCCTGGCCATTTCGTCCTCGAGAATCAGCAGATTCTTGGTTCGGGCGCCAATGATGGAGATAACGGTATTCCCGGCCTCCCGCATGGCTTTGGCAATGGGATAGACCGGAGCGATGCCGATTCCGCCACCGATGCAGACCACGGTTCCAAATTTCTCGATGTGGGTGGGAACTCCTAAAGGTCCGATTAAATCGGAGATCATATCCCCGGCCTTAAGCTTTCCGAGTTGTTCTGTGGATTTTCCTAATTCCTGGAAAATGAGGGTGATAGTCCCTGCCTCCGGGTCTGCATCGGCCATGGTCAAAGGGATTCTTTCACCTTCTTCGTTGATGCGTAAGACAATAAACTGACCAGGCTTTCTTTTCTTGGCGATCTCCGGAGCAGCGATTTTAAAGTGTTTTACTGCCGCCGCCAGAAGCCTGGTATCGACGATCTGAAACAAGGCTTTATTCTCCTTTCGTAAAAATAATGTAATGGAGTTTAAGTGTGGTCAGGAGTTATTGAAAGTTTCTTGGGAGAATAAGATAATTCACCGGCTTAAACTTTCCACCATGCTTGATCCTGCGACCCCCAAAAAGCTAACATAGTTATCAGTAAAATTTCAAGAAAAACCTGGGAGTATACCTTTTAATTTAATAACCTCCCAAATTGATGAATTAGAGATAAAAAAGGTGAATTGATCCGCTTTGAAAAGGCATTCATCCCCCCAGCAAAATTCTATGGGTACGGGTTTGCTTATTACTTATCAAACACGGTTTATGATACTATGTGAGCCATCTTTTCCTTCTCTTATAATGCTTCACCTTTCGAAAACTCTTCCGCTCCCCAATATCAGAGAGCCCTAAATAGAAATCTCTGATATCTGGATTTTCCTTCAATCTATCTGAGGTATCATGCATCACCCGCCTGCCGTTTTCTAAAAGTTTATTTCACTGCGAATCGGCCTTAGGCAGATTCTTCACCACGATTGTTCCTTTTGCCGTTCACTTTAATAAGGCTTAAAAATCGATCCATAAGGAAAAAAAGATTCTCCCGGAATATCTGCTTATTTTCTTTCCCGTTGATAGGCAGGTTGTTTTAGGTTCTACCAAATGAACTCCTCCCCGACCAAAAGATCAAGGCCTGGTTCATTTCTCATTTTGTTTTTCAGAAAGGCGTGGGCTACGAACGAAAGTGAGTGTAAATGAAACCCATTAATAAAGTCAATTAAAAAATGTCGGTCAGATGACCTTGTTCAGCGCATACTCGATGATCCCCTCGGCGCCTTTTCTCAATAACAAGGGGATTAGTTCCCGCACGACCTCTTCCCGGACCACGACTTCTACCGAGTACCAATCGCTTTGATACAAAGAAGCAATGGTCGGTGCATTCAGGCAGGGAAGGACCACTACCACCTCCTCCAGGCGTTTTTGAGGAACGTTCATCTTCAAGCCAACCATCCGGTCTGCACCCAGAGCGGCTTTGAGCAAGGTGGCGATCTGTTGAATTTTCTCTTTTTTCCAGGGGTCCTGCCAGGATTCTTTGTTGGCAATCAGGCGGGGGGTGGATTGCATGAGTTCGTGGACGATGCGCAGGCCGTGAGCCCGGATGGTCGACCCGGTCTCGGTTACGTCCACGATGGCGTCCACCAACCCTTCCACAACCTTGGCTTCGGTGGTGCCCCAGGAGAATTCCACTTTGACCTTGATTCCCTTCTCGCCAAAGTAGCGACGGGTAAAGGAAACAAGCTCAGTGGCCACCTTTTTGCCCTGCATGTCTTCCAACCGCTTTATGGGTGAATCTTCCGTGACTACCAGGACCCACCGGGCCGGACGCGGGCTTTCCTTGGAATAAATCAATTCCTGAACCTCTACCACATCGCTGTTGTTTTCCATCACCCAGTCTTTCCCTGTGATGGCCGCATCCAGGGCTCCCTCTTCTACGTAGCGGGCCATCTCCTGGGCCCGGATCAGGGCGCAGGACAGCTGCGGGTCATCCACCGAGGGAAAATAATTTCGCGTGCTTACCTTGACCACCCATCCGGCCTTCTGGAAAAGGTCGATGGTCGCTTTCTCCAGGCTACCCTTGGGAATACCAAACTTTAATATTTTATCCACCGTAAACCTCCTTGGGATCAAAGACGCGTTCGCCAACGGTTTCCGTCACATCGTTCACAATCCGGCGGTAGAAGCAGGAGCGGTACCCGGTATGGCAGGCTGCCCCGCCGACTTGCTCCACTTTCAGCAGGAGGGCGTCATTATCGCAATCTATGAAGACCTCTTTGATGATCTGGACATGGCCCGAGGTTTCACCCTTGAGCCAAAGTTTCTTGCGGGAGCGGGACCAGAAGCAGGCCTGGCCTGTCTCCTGCGTTTTAGCCCAGCTCTCAGGGTTCATGTAAGCCACCATCAATACTTCACCCGTCTCCCAGTCCTGAACGATGGCCGGGATCAACCCCTGTCCTCTGGCAAAATCAATTTCCAAGTCACTCATAAAAACTCCTAAAAATTAGCCACAGAGATCACAGAGACCACAGAGGAAAACACCATTAAAATTAATTATAACAAAAAAATGGGCTGAAGAAAGGAATTCGTATTAGAGCATGAAAGAATTAAATTTGCTTTAGTTTTCTCTGTGCACTCTGGGTTCCCTGTGGCAAAATTCCTACGCCTGCCCCCGGTAAGCCTCAAGAGCCATGGCTATAGCCGCCATCTTCCGCCGGGGATTGAAGATGACTTCCAGCTTCTCTTGTAGGGACTTCTCCTTCTCGATGATACGCAGCATGTCCTGAAACAATTCCCGCTCTTCCTCGATGAAATGGGTTGTCATCTCGCCCTTGATAAAAGAGGGGTTGCTGACTACCGCTTTAAGGAAAGGAATATTCGTGCGCACGCCGACGATGATGTATTCATAAAGCGCCCGCTTGGCTCTTTCAATGGTTTCCTGCCGGTCCCGGCCCCAGATGATCAACTTCGAGATCATGGGATCGTAGAAAGGAGGGATGGTGTACCGGGTGTGCACACCGCTGTCCACCCGGATGCCGATGCCGCCCGGGGAGCGATAGCCCGCGAGCTTTCCCGGGCAGGGAGCAAAATTGTTCAAGGGATCTTCGGCGTTGATGCGGCACTCAATGGCCCAGCCGTTCAGGGTGATATCCTCCGGGTAGATGTCCAAAGGAAGACCGGCAGCGATCCTGATCTGCTCTTTCACCAGGTCCACGCCGGTAACAATCTCGGTGATGGCGTGCTCCACCTGGATGCGGGCGTTGACCTCGAGGAAATAAAATTGTCCTTCGGAGTAAATGAACTCGATGGTCCCGACGTTGGTGTAATTCAGGGCCCGGGCGGCAGCCACGGCCACCCGGCCCATTTCCTGGCGCAGGGCCCGGGTCATGATGGGGGAGGGAGTCTCCTCGAGAATTTTCTGATGGCGGCGCTGTATGGTGCATTCCCGCTCGCCTAGGTGCAGGATGTTCCCCCGTTCATCCGCCAGGATTTGAAACTCGATGTGCCTGGGTTTGGGAAGATATTTCTCGATAAAGATTTCATCATCGCCAAAAGCCTGACGGGCCATGGTCTGGGAGGACTCCAGGGCGGAAAGTAATTCTTCTTCCCGCTCGATCACCTTCATGCCGATCCCCCCGCCGCCAAAGGCCGGCTTGATGATTACCGGATAACCGGTGGATTTACAGAAACGGGTGGCATGGGCCAAATCCTTGATCTTACCCCGAGTTCCCGGAATCACCGGAAGCCCGGCCCGGGCCATGATCTGGCGGGTCATGATCTTATTCCCGGCCATCTCCAAGGTCCGGCTGGATGGACCGATGAACTTGATTCCCTCCTGTTCGCAGGCCACGGCAAAGTTCGGGTTCTCGGCCAGAAATCCGTAGCCGGGATGGATGGCCTCGGCCTGGGCTTCCTTGGCGATGGCTATAATCTTGGCAATATTGAGGTAACTTTCTGAGGCTGGGGAGGGTCCCAGATAATAAGCCTCGTCGGCGTAATTGGCAAAAAGCGCCTGCCGGTCTACGTCGGAATAAACTGCCGCGCTCATGATACCCATCTCCCGGCAGGCCCGCATGACCCGGATGGCGATCTCGCCCCGGTTGGCCACCAAGATTTTTTTGAACATCAGCCGCTCCTCACCGGATGACCATCAGCACGTCGCCGGCATTGATCATCTCGCTTTCGAAGACAAAAATCTCCTGGACTTCCCCCGCATGGGGCGATTCCACGGGCATCTCCATCTTCATGGCTTCGAGGACAGCGATGGGTTTGCCCTTTTCCACGGTATCCCCCGGCTTTACCAAAAGCCGCAAGACCATTCCCTGCAGGGGAGAGAGAACGGCTCCCTTCTGGTCTTTCGGCAGAGTCTTCTCGGCCGGAACCGTGGAACTTTCTTTGATCGAAGGAACCCCGGGAACAGGGTAGATGCGCACGTTGAAAAGCTCCCCATCTACATCCACCTGAAATTCCGAGCTGATGGGTTTGGGGGCCTGAGTACTCACGGGCTCGGCAGCGGGAAGAGCTTCTTCCTTGACCTCTCCCCGGAGAAACTTGGGAGCCACGTTGGGGTAGAGGGCATAGGTTATCAAATCCTCTTCTTTTTTCAGGATGCCCATGCGCTGGGCTTCCTTTTTCAGGTCCTCGAGCTGGGGTTTGATCAGGTCTGCCGGGCGGCCTTCTATGGGTTTTTCCCTGCCGATGATCTTCTTCCTGATCTGGGGATCGATGGGCGCCGGAGTTCTCCCATAGGAACCCAGGCAGTACTCTTTTACCTCCTTGGTGACTCGGGCATACCGTTCTCCGAGGATGACATTGAGCACGGCCTGTGTCCCCACGATCTGGGAGGTGGGGGTAACCAGGGGGGGGAATCCCAGGTCCTGCCGCACCCGGGGAATCTCTTTTAAGACCTCAGAGTACTTCTCCACCTTATTCTGCTCCTTAAGTTGGGAGAGGAGGTTGGAAAGCATTCCTCCCGGGATCTGGTGCAAAAAAACATTGACGTCCGGACGCTGGGCGATGGGGTCGAGAAGACCCTGATATTTTTCCCGCAGGGCCGTGAAATGAGCGCTGATCCCGGCCAGAAGTTCGAGGTCCAGGCCCGTGTCAAACTCGGTGCCCTTAAGAGCAGCGACCACTGATTCGGTCGGGGGTTGAGAAGTGCCACCGCTGAAGGGGCCCATGGCTGTATCCAGGATGTCCACTCCTGCCTGAACAGCAGCCTCGTAACTCAAAGGAGCCACTCCACTGGTGCAGTGGCTGTGCAGGCTGAGAGGAAGTTGAACGGCTTTTTTGAGGGCCCGGATCAAATTCGAGGCAGCTTTGGGAGTAATCAGCCCGGCCATATCCTTGACACAGATGGAATCGCAACCTACTTTTTCCAGTTCGATGGCCATCTGGACAAAGCTTTCAATAGTATGCACGGGGCTTACCGTGTAACAGATGGTGCCCTGGACATGAGCCTTGTCCTTTTTAACGGCCTGGATGGCCGTAATCATGTTCCGGATATCATTCAGGGCATCAAAAATCCGAAAGATACCCACCCCGTTCTTGATGGCCAAGCGCACAAACTCTTCCACCACATCGTCGGCGTAATGCCGGTAGCCCACCAGGTTTTGGCCACGCAGGAGCATCTGCAGGGGGGTTTGGGAAATATGGGCCTTGAAAGTGCGCAAACGCTCCCAGGGGTCCTCGTTGAGGAAACGGATGCAGGCATCAAAAGTCGCGCCCCCCCAGGACTCCAACGAGAAGAAGCCTACCCGATCGAGTTCTTCAGCAATTGGCAGAATGTCGGCCGTACGCAATCGCGTGGCCATCAAAGATTGATGGGCATCACGCAGAGTGGTGTCCGTAATTTTAATCGCCATAATTTCTTCCTTTCACCCAAAAAATAAAAGCCAACCCATGTTGGCCACTATTTATCTTATTCTTCATGACGCTTCATTTAACTGAATGGCGGAAAAGCAATGCGACTGCTTCCATTCTTAAAAAAAAATGGGAGAATGTCAAGAAAAACTAACACTTTTTCCCCCTTAGCAGCCCCGCCTTGTTTCTTGAAAGGAGGAATGCCTCGGGCTCCCGAGAGATTCACCCTCCCGTCCGGGCCGGGCAGTCTCTACCCGGACCCGGCGGGGAGGTATTGCGCCCTGTACACCATGCGGTGCCTTGAACCGTGCTGGTTCAGGGCGGTGCAGGGCTGCGCTGGGCCAGGACTAAGTTCTGTAAACGGGAAATAGAGAATAGAGAGGGGGAGAAACTTTACAATTTTGAACAACGATTAAGAAATTATTGATTTTTTATTGCCGTTATTTTCCTCCCAAGTTTGCGTAATAATTGGTAATCAATATTAAATTTAAGAATTTCACCTCTTGCCAGCGGAAGCTTTTGCCATCGGATTTTTACGCAGCTATGCTAAATTCATTCACCTGGATCCGGATAAAGTCATCGCTGCCTACCATAGCCAGCAAGAAGGAAAAAGGAATCAAATAAAGGCTACCGAGTTGGTAGCTTCCCCCTCCCCTTCTCTTCTGCAACAATCCTTCAACCTCTTTCTTAGTTGCACGGCCAAGTTTATGGGAACATCCATTGTTTTTCGGTAAATAGGTAAGGCGGCCTTACCCCCCAAAGATTGAAAGCTTTATAAAGATCCTTCCCTCTTTTCCTACCTATACGATTCAGATGTACCCGGCATCATTTCCAAGTGGATGGGTAGCCACCGATAGCCGCTTCTTCATAATTCGGAAGCTGCTGGTAACACTTGATAATTTTTCACTCCCCTGTTAAACTGACATCGTTGCCTGAGGATCTCGTAAAAACCCGGTAAAGGCCCAAACGATGGTACGAAGAAGAAGTCCGCTTCCCTTGGTCATAATCTTACTTGATGTTCTTCTCCTTACCTTTTTATACGGATGTGCGGATGTGCTGGGAAGCAGCCGATCCTCAAACAGAGGGCGCGGGCCACCGAACTCGATCGCCAAGGAGCAGAATTTTTTTATCAGGGACAATACAAGAAGGCTTTAACTTATTTCCAGAAGGCTCTCCGGGCGTACGAGTCCATCGACCACCGGCAGGCCCGGGAATTAAAAGAATCCTCCAAGGAATAGGATGTTAGGGCTCGCTTGATTCATGCCCGATTTCAAGATCATCTCCGAGTTCAAACCCAAAGGCGACCAACCCCAGGCCATCAAGAAGATTGTCCAGGGCGTAACCCAAGGCTGGCCTCATCAAGTTCTCCTCGGCGTCACCGGCTCCGGGAAGACTTTCACCATGGCCAACGTCATTGAACAGGTCCGGAAGCCGACTCTCGTCATCGCCCCCAATAAGACCCTGGCGGGCCAGCTCTTTCAGGAGTTTCACCTGCTTTTCCCCGGGAATGCCGTAGAGTACTTCGTCAGCTACTACGACTACTACCAGCCAGAAGCTTACGTGCCCGTAACCGACACTTACATTGAAAAGGATGCTTCCATCAACGACCTGATTGACAAGATGCGCCACTCGGCCACTCATTCTGTCCTTACCCGGCGGGACGTGGTCGTGGTGGCTTCCGTATCCTGTATCTACGGATTGGGCTCGCCGGAAACCTACCAGGGTATGATTGTCCTGGTTGAAGATCAAAAGGAGGTTTCCCGGGACGATGTCCTGGCCCGCCTGGTGGAGATCCAGTATCAGCGCAATGATTACGACTTCCACCGCGGAACCTTCCGCGTGCGCGGCGACGTGCTGGAGATTTTTCCGGCGTATGAGGAGGAGAAAGCGATTCGGGTAGAGTTTTTCGGCGACCTGGTAGAGTCCATTGCGGAGATCGACCCGCTCCGAGGAAAAGTTCTACGCCATTTGCGGCATGTCCACATCTTTCCCGGAAGCCACTACGTTACTCCTCAAGACCGGTTGCGCCAAGCGCTCCATACCATCCGGCAAGAGCTGGCCCAACGTTTGGAGCAGCTGTATGCCCAGCAAAAACTCCTGGCAGCCCAGCGCTTGGAACAACGCACCAACTTTGACATCGAGATGCTCCAAGAAATGGGCTACTGCACGGGAATTGAGAACTACTCGCGGCATCTGGATGGCCGGAAACCCGGCGAACCTCCCTACACCCTCCTGGATTATTTTCCCGCCGATGCCCTGATTTTCATCGACGAGAGCCACATCACCGTGCCGCAATTGAACGGCATGTACTGGGGCGACCGCACCCGCAAAGAAACCCTCGTGGAATATGGATTCCGCCTGCCCTCGGCCCTGGATAACCGTCCTTTTTCCTTTGAAGAATTCCAACGCCGCGTTCCCCAGGTGATCTATGTTTCCGCCACCCCGGCCGCTTACGAGCTGCAGCAATCCCGAGGACGGATCGTTGAACAGATCATTCGCCCGACCGGGCTCATTGACCCGCCGGTTGAGGTCAAACCCGCCCGCTATCAGGTGGATGACCTTTTGCATGAGATTCGGGTCCGCACGGCCAGAGGAGAGCGCGTTCTTGTCACCACTTTAACCAAGCGGATGGCCGAAGACCTCACTGGGTACTACGCCGAACTGGGCCTTAAGGTGAAATACCTGCACTCGGACGTCGAGACCTTAGAGCGGATGGAGATTATCCGTGACCTGCGGCTGGGTAAGTTCGACGTCCTCATTGGCATCAATCTCCTGCGGGAAGGCCTGGACCTGCCGGAAGTTTCCCTGGTCGCCATTTTGGACGCGGATAAAGAAGGCTTTTTGCGTTCCGAGACCTCGCTCATCCAGACCTTCGGCAGGACCGCCCGGAATGTTTCGGGGCGGGTGATTCTTTATGCCGAGCAATTCACGGATTCGATGAAGAAAGCCATCGCTGAAACCGAACGGCGGCGGAAAATCCAGCAAGCGTATAACCGCCAGCATAAAATTACCCCTGAGACCGTCAAAAAAGCCATACCGGATATCTTAGAATCAATCTATGAGGCGGACTATGTCACCGTCCCTCTAATTGCCGAGCAGCCCGGGGATTACGTTTCCGTCTTTGAAATTCCCAAGTTGGTGTCCCGGCTGAAAAAAGAGATGCGTACAGCCGCTTCCAAACTCCATTTCGAGAAGGCGGCCGAGCTGCGGGACCGGATCAAATCTCTGGAAGAAAGGGAGTTGGAATACCGATAAATTGCTGATTGTAGATTTGCAATCTGTAATCTAAAATCTTGATGGACCCATAAAAAAGTCCTTTTGGTTCCCATTTGGTCATTCCGCGAAAGCGGGAATCCAGTTAATTCAAGTAGCTCTGGACTCCTGCTCCCCGCTTTCGCGAGGACAAGTTTCGCCGGAGCGACGGCTTTTTTGACTTTTTACGAGTTCATCAATCTCAAATCCAAAATTACTGTTATGGAACTTCCGTCTTTAGAAGCACAAATTCAGGTCCTGCCCACAAGTCCCGGCGTATACCTGATGAAGGACAAAGAAGGGACCGTGCTCTACGTGGGTAAAGCTAAAAATCTGCGTAACCGGGTGAGGACGTACTTTGGCAAGTCCGATGACCCCCGTTACTCCCTGCGCTTTCTCAGGCCCAAAGTCCATCAGTTGGAAACCCTGCTCACGGACACGGAGAAAGAAGCCCTGGTCCTGGAAAACACCCTGATCAAGAAATTCCAGCCCCGATACAATATCAATTTTAAAGACGACAAAACCTTTTTCAGCCTCAAGTTCAACGTCAACGAGGATTTTCCGAAGCTCTCTTTAGTCCGTAAAATAAAACGGGATGGGGCCCGCTATTTCGGCCCTTTTGCTTCCAGCGCGGCGGTCAAAGAAACCCTCCGCCTGTTGCAGCGGGTGTTCCCCTTACGCACCTGCCGCGAGGCCAATTTCCGGAACCGCTCCCGCCCCTGCCTGAACTTCCAGATCAAAAAGTGTTTGGGGCCTTGTTGCCGGCTGATCTCCCGGGAAAAATATGCCGAGCTGGCCCAGGAGGTTTTCCTCTTCCTCGAAGGAAAAAACTCGCAATTGATCAGACTCTTGGAGGAAAAGATGATGGCGGCTGCGGAAGAATTGAACTTCGAGGAAGCGGCCCGTATTCGCGACCAGATCCAGGCTATGAAGCAAACCCTGGAAAAACAAAAAGCTGTTTCTCCAACCTTAACCGACCAGGATGTGTTCGCTTTTTTCCGCCGGGGAAACACCTGGGAATTCCAGGTTCTCTTCTACCGCCGCGGCTTGCTGATGGGCAATAAATCATTCCACTTCTCCCGCTTGAACCTACCCGAGGAAGAAGCGCTCTCGGCGTTTATCCAGCAGTATTATGCCGGAGACCCCTTTATTCCCAAGGAAATCCTCCTTCCCCTGGCTATAGAAAATGAGGGGCTTTTTTCCGAATGGCTCTCCGAAAAAAAAGGGGAAAGGGTAGAAGTCCTCACCCCGCAGCGGGGCCAGAAGAAACGCCTGGTCGAAATGGCCCGGAAAAATGCCGAGAATACCTTCCAGAAGAAGGTGAGCGAAAAAGAAACCCTGGAATTGACCCTGAAAGAACTACAAGAAAAACTCAGGCTGGGAACTTTACCGCACAGGTTGGAGTGCTTCGATATCTCCAACCTCTTCGGCACGATGGCTGTTGGCTCTATGGTGAGTTTCCTGGACGGCCGGCCCGACAGGTCCGGGTACAGGCATTTCAAAGTCCAGGCCCCCTCCTTTCCGGATGACTATGCTATGATGTACGAAATCTTAAAGCGCCGGTACGGTAGATTAAACGGAGAGCAGGAAAAGCCGGACCTCCTCATCGTAGATGGGGGCAAAGGGCAATTAAACGTTGCCCTGGCCGTTCTGGCGGAGTTTAAACTAACCGGCATCTCGGCGATCGGCCTGGCGAAAGATAAAGATAGAGGTCCTATGAAGGGGGAAGGAAAGGGTTCGGATAAGATTTACCTGCCGCAGGTCAAAGATCCTATCCTTTTACCTTCTTATTCATTTGCTCTACGTTATTTGCAGCAAATCCGCGATGAGGCACACCGCTTTGCCATTGCCTACCATAAGAAGCTCCGGGGCAAGCAAGGATTACAGACGATCCTCGACGAAGTGCCAGGAATCGGGGAAGTCAAAAAGAAAGCCCTACTCAAGGGTTTTGGCAGCCTGCAAAAAATTCAGGAAGCCTCCGTGGAGGAGCTCAGCCGAGTTGAGCCCTTGACCCGAAAAGATGCCCAGACGATTTTTGATTTTTTTCACCAGAGAAAAGAGAGCTTAAATTAATTGGGACGCAGATTGGCGCAGATATTTGAATTCTTTCCATGGCATTCATTTCTTTTATCTTGAAAATCTGCGTCCCCAAAAAATTTTTTAATCTGAGGAGGTTATGAAAACGAAAACCCCTGAATCTTTTCCCCAGCAAAATCGACCGGTGACCATGGCTCCCCACGGCCTGGTAGCTTCGTCCCATTACCTGGCTTCCCAGGCCGGAGTGGACATTCTAAAAAAAGGAGGAACGGCTGTGGATGCAGCCATCGCCACCAATGCCGCCCTTAATGTGGTTTACCCGCACATGTGCGGGATTGGCGGGGACGCTTTCTGGCTGATTTACAGCGCCGCCCAAAAAGACCTGGCCTTTCTGAACGCCAGCGGGCGTTCGCCTTATCTGGCCACCATCGAATATTTCCAAACCTCCGGGATGGATGCCGTACCCTTGCGGGGACTCCTGCCGGTCACCGTCCCCGGGGCTGTAGACGGATGGTTCGAAGCTCACCACCGCTACGGAAATTTATCAATGCCTACCCTTCTGGAACCGGCCATCGCCTATGCGCGGGAGGGTTACCCCATCAGCCATATCTTGAGCTTCAAGATCCAGGAAGCGGTCCCGGAGTTATCCCGTTTCCCTTCCTCCCAAAACCTCTTTTTACCCGGCGGGAAAGCTCCCAGGCCCGGTGACCTACTGACGAATCCAGGGCTGGCGGAGTCCTTCGTCAAGATCGCCCGGGATGGAAGGGATGTTTTTTACCGAGGGGAGATTGCGCGGGAGATCGTCAAATTTGCGCAAGAAAACGGCGGACTTTTGAGCGAGAAGGATTTGCAGGAAACGAAATCAACCTGGGGCAAGCCCGTGTCAACCGCCTATCGGGATTACACGGTTTATGAAACAGCTCCCAACTCCCAGGGCCTGGCGGCCCTGTTGATCCTGAACCTTCTGGAAGGGTATGATCTTTCCTCCTTGGGTTATCAATCCCCCGACCATCTGCACCTGATGGTCGAGGCTAAAAAACTGGCGTTTGCCGATCGCAATCGCTATATCTCGGACCCGGAAAGGGTCCAAATCCCTACCGCGGAGCTTCTCTCTAAAGACTATGCCGCCAGGCGCCGCGCTGGTTATCAGGAAGATACTTAGTCAACCAGCCGGAAGGATCATTAACGATGGAAGGCCGGGTTGCGGCTGAGGTGATCGCAGAATTAAAAAGGCGCGGGCATCAAGTAAATGTAGTGGAAAATTGGTCGCAGGTTATGGGCAGTGCCCATGGAATCGTCATTCATCCTGAAAACGGTTTACGCCTGGGCGGCTCCGATCCCCGCTCCGACGGCGCGGCCATCGGGTATTGAGGGTATACCTTTGGCCCAAGAGGGCCCAGAGAACACCGGGTATTTTTTCGTTGCCGGTTTCATGTTCATATGAATCTTAAAGCAGCTTGATCGCCTCCCCTCTTCCTCTGGAGACTGTGTCGTAATCCCGGAATCGGAAGACCCGGGCGGAAGGGCATTCTCTTGGAATCACGACGCAGTGGTTCTTCCATGGATCGGGGCGGGCTGCAAACCAAATATTTCCGTGGCCCTTCGAATCCGCCGTCCTTTTGCGGAAACCCGCGGGAGAGTGTTGGATGACTTCTCTTCCCGCCGATGTTTCCTCATTCATGCCCTCCCGTCCGGGCTACGACATAGTATCCTCGGGGGGAGAAGGATAGGGTGAGAGATTAAGGAAGTGAACAAATCCTGCTCTCCCGCCGGCCATTTTGGCTTAGCTCAACCGGAGCCGGCCCCCGGGCCACGACCAAGGTTGTCGGCAAAATAAATTTTAAAACGAATCTCTGACTCAGGACACTAAGGGATGCTGATAAAACTTTAAACCTGGACTTTATCGGAAAGTTGGAAATCTTCTTTTTAAAAAAGAAAGGAGAAGAAAAATGAAAAGGAAGATGACGAAATGGGTAACATGGTATATGGTCACCATAACGTTTCTCATCGGGATTACCCCAAGGGTTTATGCGGGTTTTTCGCCATCGGAAGGGATTACCCTTGCACCCGTCGATAGGCCCTCCGACCTCCAGAAGATTCAAAAAGTTCTGGAATCGAAAATGGTCCGCGAAAGACTCAAGCAGCTGGGGTTTCCCGAGGAGGGGATCCAAAAGAGATTACACCTGCTTACCGACGAACAAATTCATCAGCTTGCTTTAAATCTTGATGAACTGAATGTCGGAGGGAATGGTGAGGTGGTCATTGTAGCCCTTTTGGTCGCCATCCTGGTGGTCCTCATTATATATCTATTAGGATATCGGGTGATGCTTAAAAGAGCGTGATCAGGATTATGACATCCAATACCTGAGCGATGGAACCCTTGAGCCTGGAATGGAAGACGGTTGACGGACTTCGAACCTCCCCTCGGGAAAGTAATCCTGGGCAGGATCATGTATTACCTATGGCCCAACCTCTTATGGAGGTGGGGAGAAAGACGATGAAAGTCCTGAGGCTTTCGGTTTTTTTAGCGGTTCTTTTCTGGTCTGCCAATCTTTTTGCCGCGGAGAAGATTATCTCCATCATTCATACCAATGACCTCCATTCGCATCTCCTGGGGTTTTCCCCCAATATTGATTATCGCCCTGATATGATCGGGAACGATGGTACCCAGGGAGGCTGGGCCAGGGTCGCCTCGGTTATCAAACAGGAGAAGGGAAAAAGAAACAATCCCGTACTCGTCCTGGACGGGGGTGATTTTCTCATGGGTTCCCTCTTCCATATGATTGCCAGGGAAGAGGCTGTAGAACTGCAGGTAATGAAAGACATGGGTTACGATGTTCTTACTCTGGGCAACCATGAATTTGACCTCAAACCGAAAGGCCTAGCTCGGATCCTTCATGCGGCAGCCGCCAAGGGAGGAATGCCGGCGATCGTCTTTTCCAACGCCATCTTCAGCCAGGAGAGCGACCGGGATGACGCCCTCGAGGAAGCATTCAACCGGGGCTTGGTAAAGCCATATATCATCATGGAGAAAGAAGGGATTAAGATAGGAATTTTCGGTTTGATGGGCAAAGACGCTGCGGAAAAAGCACCCTTTGCCTCGCCGGTAAAGTTCAGGGATCCCGTTGAGATTGCCAAAGAGATGGTGAAGGTCCTGCGGGAAAAGGAAAAGGTAGATATGGTTATTTGCCTTTCCCACAGCGGGGTGAGCAAGAAAAAATCCCGCTCGGAAGACGAGGTCCTGGCCAAGGGGGTAGAGGGTATTGACGTCATCGTTGGGGGGCATAGCCATACTAAGCTGGAAAAACCGATCGTCGTCAATTCCACCTTGATTATCCAGGCCGGCGTATACGGAAAGTGGGTCGGTGTTCTCGATCTTCTCTGGGAAAAAGGGAAGGTCCAACTGAAAAATTACCAGCTTATCGAGGTCGACGACAAGATTCCCGGGGATATGACCCTACAGAAAAAGATTGAATCGTTCATAGGTACCATCGATCGGGATGTTCTTAAGCCGGTGAACCTGAGTTTCAGAAAGGTTATAGGGCAAACAGCCTTTGATCTCAGGATCGAAGAGGATGAATCTAACCTGGGCAATCTTATCGCTGACTCTATCCGCTGGTATGTAAACCGGCATGACTACGATCCTAAAGACCCGATAACCAAGGTGGTAGTGGCCATCGAGTCCAATGGCGTTATTCGCGATGATCTTTTGCGGGGAAAAACAGGCGCCTTAGCCGTGAGCGACGTCTTCCGATCCATACCGCTGGGCATAGGAATGGACGATACGATGGCCTACCCCCTAATTAGCTGTTACCTTTACGCCTCGGAGATCAAGAAAGCCCTGGAGATCTTGACGAGTGTTTACCCCTTCAAAGGAAGTTCCTATTTTCTGCAGGTGTCAGGCTTGAAGTTCACCTACAACCCCAGAAGGGTTATTTTTGACCGGGTGACCCATATCTGGCTGGGAAGCGAGGAAGAAGGATACGTACCACTTGAATATTCCGAGTCCAATAAGAACCTTTACCGAATAGCCACCAATATCTACAATGCCACTTTCCTCAAGATAGTGGGCAAGTATACCTACCAGATTCTTAACATCGTTCCCAAAGACCGCCATGGCATTCCCGTTGCTGACCTCACAGCCTTCCGGGTTGATGCCGATAAAAACCAGCCCGGCATCCAGGAGCTCAAAGAGTGGATAGGCGTCATGGAATATATAAAGAGCTTTGCGGATACAAACGGGGATGGCCTACCCGATATTCCGGAGAAATACAGGGGCAAATTAGGGAGGATCGTCATGGAGGCCAGCTGGAACCCGTTCGCTTTTTTATCGCGGGGAACGATGGTGACCTGGGTGGCTTTTTCCGTTGTGGTCGTAATTTTCCTTGTTCTGATCCTGATGGTGAGATTTATCGTGAAGAAAGTAAGAAGAAGGCGCTTAAAAATCTCTCTGCCTAATTGACTCTTAGAGATGTTCCTCCATGGGTCATTAGACCCGTGGCCTTTTCATTTCAAATATATCTTTTGTCCGGCAATATAAATCTTCTCCCAGACGACCAATTGCTTTCACCTGGGTTGCCTTAATCACACCATCAACCCATGATTCCTCTTGGACGTGAACAACAACTACTTCTCCGACAATAAAGCTGTTTAAATTTGGTGATTGGCCGAATTCCAATATTTGCATCAGCCGGCACTCCATATTCACCGGGGATTCGGCGACCCGGGGGGATTTGACCAAATCGCTCTTGACCGGCGTCAGGCCGGCAACTTTGAATTCGTCCACGTGGCTGGGGTATTCTCCTGCCGCTTGGTTCATAGCTTCAGCTAAACCTTCATGGACCAGGTTAATTACGTAATCTTTGGTGTACTCGATATTTACCAGGGTGTCTTTCTTCGTTCCGTCCCTTCTACATCCCACCCCGAAGCCTACGACGGCCGGCTTGGTTGACATGCCCGTAAAGAAACTGAAAGGAGCAATATTATAAATCCCGTCCTTGCCGATCGTAGAGACAAAGGCGATCGGGCGAGGCAGGATAGCTCCGACGAATAAAGCATGAGCATCTTGGCGATTCAGGACCGCTGGATTAATCTTCATGGCGCGAACCTCCAATTTCTTCTAAAATTTAAGCGATCAACTTAACTTTTCGACCTAACCCCTTGAAGTTTACCTCATCTTAAAAGCCTCTGGCAAGGGATCTTTCTCCCACCCCTAACCACCGCCACCAAAAGGATGGACGGAGCCCAAACCCAAATCATCTCGCATAAGATAACCTCCCTCCCCCAAGGACTGAAAAATCCTTCCAAGCCAAGGGGAGAAATCTTCAAGGGCCTCCAGGGGAAAAAGTATCGAGTGGTATCAAAAGGAGAGAAAAAAGCGACTCCCCAACCGCCGTCAGTCAAGGCATCAAGAACGCCATGAGCAGAAGTAAGTAAAAAGAAAAAGAGCCCCCACCAAGGCCTGGAGAATTTGCCATAACCTTTGCAACCCAAACCAATGACACTCATACTGAGGAGAAAGGCAAAAAATAGAGAATGGAAAAACCCTCGATGCCCGAAGATATCTCCGTATTGCATCCCGAAGGAAAAACCGACCACATCAATATCGGGCAAGACTGAACAGCCGATCGCAAATATCCAAAATCGCCAGGGCATTTCTTCCCGGGCAAATGCCTTGCCTAAAGCCAAGGAGAAGAAAGCATGGGTAACAGCGGAAGCCATATCTTTTAGATCGGGCTTCCTTTCAGTCCCTGAACGCCCTTCACATACCATATTTCCCCGAGATGGCCTGCCCCATGGTTAAGGACAATCCCCCCGATAACCTGATACAGGTTTCGCTTTCCCAGCACCGGCAGATCTCGCACCTCGCCCAAAACTTCCTCCTGCAAGCCGGCCAGATAGGTTTCCGTTGCCCGGCATACATTCTGCGTATATTTTAAAAATCCATCCAGATCCTGGATGTGCACTGCCGTCGCCTGCTCTGCCGTCATACCCGTTCCCTGCGCTCTCGGGTCCATCCCGAATTTCTTATCCCACCCTTCGGCATTCCATACCGGCGCCTTTTTTTGCAACAAAAAATTAATAACCGAATCCTCCGTGCGTATACAGTGCCAGAGAATAAAAGCAATATGGTTCCCTTTGCCCAGGGGCCGAAAATGGAGCTGTTCATTGCTTAGGCCCTTCACCGATTCAAAAAGACTATCGTGCAGCTCTTTCGCCGCCGCCAGAAAATATTTTACCGTATTCACTGTCTTCTCCTTTCCAGGAAATATTGGCCTAACCCTGATTGATATTTAACAATCCGTGGTCCGAGATTCTATCACGAAAAAGAAGAAAAAAATTGATGATTTTTCGAAATTTGGTATATTGAATTCCTGCCGGAAGAAGGGAAAGAAAAAATACTTTATTACAATTGCCCCATTTTAAACTGAGTAGGAGGTAAATCATGGGTATAGAGATTGCGAAACAGTTGGCTGAATTTTCAGTCAAGACCAAGTTGGCAGACATTCCCCCCAAAACGATGGAATTTATCAAGGGGCTTGCTTTAAAAACCGTTGCCGGAATGCTCGTAGGATCAACCATGCCGGTGGGAAAAAGGGTCAATAAAGCGGCGAAGGAACGCGGACATCTTCCAGAAGTAGGGGTGATGGGCTCCGGTTATAAGACTTCTCTCTGGAACGCCGTATTGAATAATGGACTATTTGCCCACGGGGCAGAATTAGAAGATGACAGTTTTTTAAGAGGGACGGCCTGGGACATCACGACCTTCCCCGTCTACTTTCCCCTTGCTGAAAAACTCGGACTTTCAGGTCAGGAGCTGGCCGAGGTCTGTGCCGTGGGGCTTGAAGTCCATTCCCGAACAACGCTATTCTATCCCCAGGGGTATTTAGGACTTTCGGTGATCCCCGGGGTCATGGGTCCGGCCGCAGGGGTCGCGAGAGCGATGCAACTCAATGAAGCTGAAACGATATCGGCAATGGGACTTGCTCTGTCAGGGGTTCCAGTCGCCTATGTAAGTTTTGGAACCGATGCTCATTATTATGAAACCTCCCTCCACTGTTTACAGGCTTTGGTTGCCGCCGAACTGGCGAAAGAGGGCTTGGCCAGTAATCCGGACATCGTAACCTATATGACCCATTTGCTGGGCCAAGACAGGGTTGTCCCCGAAAAATTCGTCGAAAAATTGGGAAAGGAATGGAGGGTACATGACATCTGGATCAAAAAATATCCGTGTTGCTTTTATATGCATCGGCACCTGGATGCCTTGTTAGAACTCGCGCAGCAAGAAAAAATCTCCTGTGACCAGGTGGAGCGGATTACGGTACATATTTCCAAACTTGAAGAAGTTTGCAATCGCCCTGAACCGAAAAGTATCGGGGACCTCCAGTTCAGTTTTCACCATGCTCTATCGGCCATCCTGCTGGATAAGGATGTAAACTTCAACCATGTAGCTCTCGAAAGAATCGACGACCCGAAGTTCAAGGAAGCCCGCAAGAAAGTAGAAATTTTAAATCACCCGGAATGGGTTCCCAAATACGGTATGGATACCCCGGCCCGTATTGATGTCCAACTAAAAGATGGCCGGGTCTTTTCCAGGGAACGGATGCATTCCATCGGAGCTCCCCCAGAGCCTCTGACCATGGAGCAGTTCAAAGCCCTTTTCGCCAAGTTCACTCAGGGGATATTGCCAACCGAAAAGATTGGATGGACTGCCGATGCGCTGGGCAATCTTGAAAAACTTACTAAAAAAGATATGCAGGAGCTCAACAAAGTTCTCGTTTTCGGATCCACCCGATGAATTTATTAAACGGATAGCGGATGTCCGAAGGGTTATTGTCAAAGAAGAAAATATGATGCCCTAATCATAACTCCTTTTTAAAATGGGCAACGCCAAGAAACCTCTCAGAATACATCTACCTAATTGACCAGGGCACTGGTCATCTGCTGTTTTCCGGCACAGGCATCAGGCGGGACTCCAAGAAGCTACAATATCCTTCTTTACCCACGATGATATGATCCAGAACCCGCAGGTCGATGGTGCGGGCGGCCTCGACCAGGGAACGGGTCAATTGTTTATCCTCCGGGGACGGCCCGGCATCTCCGCTGGGGTGGTTATGGACCAGAATAATTCCAGCAGCGTGACGGGCCAAAGCCTCCTCAACCATGCGTCTTGGGTATATAACCGCCCGATCAACTGTTCCCTCCTGGAGAACCTTGTAATCCAGAACTTTATTCTTGGCGTTTAAAAAAATAATCATGAAAGCCTCATGGGGAAGACCGGCCAGTTTCACCCGGGCGAAATCGAGTACGGCCTGGGGAGAAGAGAGCACGTCTTTATTGCTCATCTTCTCGGCCAGATAAATTCCACAGGTCTCTTTGACCAGACGGATGAGGGTCGAGGAAATGGGGCCGATATCGGGGACTTCTTCCAGTTCTTTCTGCCCCGCATCCAGGACGCCCGCAAGGCTCCCGAAGCGCTGGAGGAGATCCTTGGCCCGGGGCTTGACGTCTTTGCGCGGGACGGCATAGGTTAAAAGAAGCTCGAGGATTTCATAGTCGTGCATACCTTCGGCTCCGTTCTTACGGAATCTTTCCCGCAGCCTCTTCCTGTGCTCAAGGTATCCAGGCTTACTTTCCATTTTTTCCCTCCATTCCAATGATAAGATAAATTTGGGAGCGCATTTTCAAATATCAATTAGGAACAGGTGGCAAGAGAATTCTCCATTCTCCATTCCACTACACGAGCAGGTGGATATTACCGATTCTTACATTGGTGAGGCCCTCTTCCCGGGCTACCCGAAGGCATCGATAGGCCATACCTTTGGAAGTTAAGGACATATCCGACATGAAAAAATGGGGATAGAATCCCAGCAGGCTGTAAGGGATTTCGGGATTGATCGAGGCGACGAACCTGGCGATGGACTTTATTTCAGCTTCATCTATATAACCGGGGACCAGAAGCGTACTGGCTACAAGTAAGGGAGGAGTGGGTCTCAATCCTACTTTTTCTCCAGCCCTGGAAAAATTTTCTACCGTTCTTTTATTCGTAATCCCTGTCAAGGCAATGTGCAGGTTTTCGTCCCAGGCTTTTAGATCGAACTTTATGCAGCCTCCGGAATTCAGAGCCAGTTCCACCATCTCATCGAGAAGGGTCTTATGCATTGACCCATTCGTTTCCCAGCATATCCTGAGGATCTTGCCTTGGTTTTCCCCCAGTGCTTTTCTCGACGCTGCGAGAGAAAAAGGAAGCTGGGGTGCCGGGTCACCACCAAAGTAGCATAGGCAGGATGTTTTTTCATCGACATCTGCTACGAGCCTATTTAAAGGAGTTGTATAGGGTTTTGTTGTCTCTTTACGGAAGTGCCAGTTCTGACAGAAGATACAGTTGAACGAGCAGGCATGAAAAAAAACAGCAAGATTTTTGTACCCTTTTTCCGGCCCAGAAAAATGAGCAAACTTGGGATAACCTGAACCCGTTCCACCCGCGCACACCCAATCGGCTACGCAGTTGGTGGGCAGCGGGTCGTGGTACCACGAGAGTTTTCCTTGTTCGGGGGATACCCCGGTAAGACTTCCCCCTTCGTTCTTCCTGAGCCCACAATATCCCATTTGTCCTTCAGGAATCCTGCATTCATTCACGCAAATACGGCAGGAAATTCCTTGAGGGTCCTTGGGGGGCTCTTCCGGAAGGGCAAAGGCTGCTCGGCTTTTTCTGTGGGTCTGCTTAGCCGCCGGAAGAGCATCCTCAGGCCTCTTTCTTATGCAGGCCAGGCATAGACCGAGCTCTCTGGAAATGGCTTTGGCTGAAGCATTACATAATTTACACTGAGCCATTTTCTCTTCCGGGGCAGTTTATTGCTCTTATAATTATTAGAATTACTGAATATTACGATGAAGTCAAGCCGTCGATTACCATGGCCCACTCCCAGTTTTTTATGTAGGAGCTTCCCAGCCCGGGCTGAAGGGTCATTCCAATTATCTTCTTGATCTGCCAATAGATATAATGATAGGCTCCTTGATAATTCCTATGGCTTCAGGAGCGAAGCAGTGAAAATACCTAAGTTTAAAGATGTATTGTTCGCCCAAAAGAAGATCCGTCCCTACCTGCCGCGCCCCCTCTGCACAGCTATCCGGCGATTAACGCCCTGGTGGGTACTGAAGTATATATCAAGCATGAAAACTACCAACCAGTGGGAGCCTTTAAAGTTCGCGGGGGGATTAACTTGGTGTCCCAACTCAGTTCTGAAGAACGAGAAGGAGGAGTGATTACCGCTTCCACAGGCAACCATGGACAATCTGTGGCTTGCGCTGCCCGTTTATTCGGAGTGAAAGCTCGCATTGTTATTCCTGAAAAGGCCAACCCAGGTAAGGTAGCTGCCATAAAGGGCATGGGTGCGGAAGTTATTTTTGAAGGAGCGACCTTTGATGAAGCCAAACTGCACTGTGAGGCCCTGGCCGACCAACTTGGATACCGCTACATCCACTCCGGTAATGAGCCCTTGTTGATCGCAGGTGTGGCCACGGAAGTATTGGAAATGTTGGAAGACCAGCCTAACCTGCAGGTCATCATCGTCCCCATCGGCGGAGGGAGCGGGGCGGCAGGAGCTTGTATCGCGGCCCGGGCCATCAACCCGGATATCCGGGTTATCGGGGTGCAGTCAGAAGCATCTCCGGCTGCCTACGAGTCCTGGCGGCAGAAGAGATTAGTGGAAGCTCCCAACCGCACCTTTGCCGAAGGGCTGGCCACCGGCACGGCTTTCGAGCTGCCCCAGGCCATCCTGTGGGAGGCTCTGGATGATTTTGTCCTGACGGGTGATCATGAAATTATGCAAGCCATGGTATGGATGATGGCGCGGGCCCACACTCTCTCCGAGGCCGCAGGGGCAGCCCCCTTGGCTGCCGCCTACCAACTGCGTAAAGAGCTGCAAGGCCAAAAAGTAGGGCTGGTATGTTCTGGCGGGAACACTTCGCTGGAGCATTTAAGGCTGGCCCTTAACTCCACGAAGGACGAATAAAAAAGGATTTTCGCGGTCTCATTCATAACCCAACCGCCGCAAGGCCCGGGGGTCTTCCCGCCAGTTTTTTTCCACTTTCACCCAGAGTTCCAAAAAAATCTTCGCTCCGAGTAAAGCCTCTATTTCTTTCCGGGCCAGGCGTCCAATCTCCTTGAGCATCCGGCCTTTTCCCCCGATCAGGATCCCTTTTTGCGATTCCCTTTCCACCTGGATCGTTGCTTTGATGACGATCAAATTTTTCTCTGCCTTTTCCTTAAATTCTTCAATTACCACAGCCGTGGCATAGGGAATCTCTTCCCGGGTCAAGCGAAACACTTTTTCGCGGATCAGCTCGGCCGCCAGAAAACGTTCGGGCAGGTCGGTAATCATACCCTCGGGAAAAAGATTAGGCCCTTCAGGCAGGATTCGCAAAAGCTCGGCTACGAGGATATCCATCCCATCCCCCAGCAGGGCCGATATGGGGATGATCTGTTCAAAAGGGCGCAAGCGGGCATAATTCTCGATGATCGGTAGAAGTTCGCCTTTGGGAACCAGGTCAATCTTATTGATAACCAGGAGAACCGGCTTCCTTACCCGATGGAGAGTTTTAAGGATGAATTTGTTTTCTTCATGATCCGGCCGGTCAGCTTCGACGAGGAAGCATACCGCATCCACTTCGTTATAGGTGGCCAAAGCAACTTTGACCATCGCCTGGTCGAGCTTCGAGCGGGCCTGATGAATACCGGGAGTGTCCAAAAAAATAATCTGCGCGGCAGGGTAGTTTTTAATTGCCAGGATCCGGTTCCGGGTAGTTTGCGGTTTATTGGATATGATGGCAATTTTTTCACCCAAAAGACTGTTGAGTAGGGTAGATTTGCCGGCATTCGGCCGGCCAATGATAGCAACAAACCCGGATTTGAATCCTTCTTTTTTATCCTTCTCAGCCATTGTTACCCTTTGGAAAAAGATGAAGCTTTTGCAGAGTCCTTTGCGCTGCCCTCTGCTCCGCCTCTTTTTTGCTCTTTCCCGCTCCCACCCCGGCCACTTTATTCTGAATAAAAACTTTCACACCGAAGACTTTATCGTGGTCCGGCCCAAACTCCTTTACCAGCATGTAACGAGGGGTGGCTTTGAGAGTTTCCTGGGAAAGTTCCTGCAGTTCGGTTTTAAAGTCCTGATAGAACCCTTCCTGCTCGGCTTGGTCCAGATGAAAAGAAAAAAGCTGGGAGATCACCTGCCAAGTCTTTTTAAACCCCCCATCCAGGTAAACGGTTGCCAAAATAGCTTCCAGGGCAGCGGCCAGAATGGAATTTTTTTGCCTTCCCCCGGTCATCTCTTCGCCTTTGCCCAGCAAGAGATAATCCCCCAGCGCCAGTTCTCTGGCAATCTTGGCCAGGCGAGTCTCATTGACCACGGCCGCCCGCAAGCGAGAAAGATTCCCTTCGGAGTAATCAGGATGGCGCTCCATGATCAGATGACTGATAACCAGATCGAGGACGGCATCCCCCAAGAATTCCAACCGCTCATTGTCTTGTCCACCGGCCTCATGATTTTCATGGACGTAAGACTTATGCCTCAATCCCTGATCGAGAAGGTCGAGGGATTTAAAGCGGTAATGGATCTTTTTCTGGAGCGTTTTCAGCTCTTTTTTGCGTTCATTATTAGCCATAGGGTTCACCGAGAATACAGAGGATTAAGAAAATTTTATTCGGACGCAGAGGAACGTGGATTTTCAAGATTTTAAACCCAGAAGTTTTTTTTGCACCCAGATTATCATGATAAATTAAAAAGAAAATTATTATCCGTTATTATCTGCGCAAATCTGCGTCCTATTAAATTTAGATCTCGCCAGGACCTTTCCGAAGACCTTGGCCTCGTGAACTTCCGTTATCTCTATATCCAATTCCTGGTTGATGAATTCATTTCCACCCGGGATGAAAACCAGGATGTAATTGCGGGAATAGCCCTTTAACCATCCGCTTTCCCGTTCCCTCTTGCTTTCGATTAACACTTTCCCTTTCTTCCCTTTAAAAGCGCTGTAAAAAAGCCTGCGTTTCTTTGCCCCCAATTCCCTCAAGGCCTGACAGCGAGGTTTGATAACCTGTGATGGGATTTGGGCGGGGAGGGTCATCGCCGGAGTCCCCTGCCGTCTGGAAAAGGGAAAAACATGAAGGTAGGCGATCGGAAGATCCTCGAGCAGTCTCATCGTATTCTCAAAAGCCTGCTTATCTTCGCCGGGAAACCCAGCGATCACATCCGCGCCGATGGCCAAGTCTGGAATCATCCCCACCAGACGGTTTACCAGATCGGCGAAGAAGGCAGCAGAATATGTACGGTTCATACTCTGCAGGATCCTATTATCCCCGCTCTGAAGGGGAATATGCAAGTGAGCGCAAACTTTTTTCGATTGCGCCAGAAAATCGATCAAGGACGGGGTAATTTCCTTGGGCTCGATTGAGCTCAAGCGAATCCGTATATTCGGGGTTTCCTGTTCAAGCGCTTGCAGCAGATCCAGCAGGGCCAACGAGGGAACCAAATCTTCTCCGTAGGCCCCCAGATGGATCCCCGTCAGGACAATTTCTTTAAACCCTTTTCCGGCGAGTTCCTTTGCCTGCGCCAACGCATCCGGCAAAGGAAGGCTGCGGCTTCTCCCCCGGGCATAAGGAACAATGCAATAGGAGCAGAAAGCGTTGCAGCCATCCTGAACTTTAAGATAAGCCCTGGTGCGTCCAGAAAATAAGGGGAGTCTCCCATCTTCCCAGGATAGCCGTTCTTCTACCGAGGAAGATAAGATATATGCTTCTGCGGGCTTTTTCTCCGCGGCAATGATCTCAGGAATCTTCTGCCGCTCTCTTATCCCTACGATAAAATCGACTCCGGGAATGGTGCGGAGAGCTTCCGGATCAACCTGAGCATAGCACCCGGTAACGATGACTTGAGCATTGGGATTCCTGGCAATGGCCCGGCGGATGAGCTGGCGGGATTGGTAATCTGTTTTTTGCGTTACCGTGCAGGTGTGGACGATATAAACATCGGCGAGCTGATGGAAGGGAATGATGGTATGGCCCTGGGCCGACAGCTCCGCGGCCAGGGAGGCGGCATCGCTGTGGTTGGTCTTGCAACCTAACGTGGCCAGGCCAATTTTCAAAAAACTTTTTCGATCCATCCTCCCCCTACAACATCGTCCCCCTGATAAAAGACGGCGGCCTGCCCCGGAGTAACCGCCTCCTGCGGAATTTTTAAGTCCACCCTCACCTTTTCATCATCCCCAGGGGAAATAACCGCCAAAGCCCCGGGGTGGCGATACCGAATCCGTACCCAGACTTCCATTTTCCCTTCCAATTTAGGAAAAGAGATCCAGTTCACTCCTCCGGCAAATAGGCCATTGGCCATAAGCTCTTCCTTCCTCCCGGCTACGACCTGGTTTTTTCCGGTGTCCAGCGCCAGAACGTAATGAGGATGGGAGGCTGCGATGCCCAGACCGCGGCGCTGCCCGATGGTATAAGAATGAAGCCCCCGATGAAAACCTAACACTTTCCCTTGACGGTTGACGATCTCGCCCGGACGGAAAAATTTTTTTCCCTTCCTCTCTTCCATAAAACGCCGGTAATTGTCATCGGGGATGAAACAAATTTCCTGGCTTTCCCTTTTCCGGGCTACCCGTAATCCCAATTTTAAGGCCTGCTGCCGGACTTCGGCCTTGGATTTTTCCCCCAGAGGAAATAATACTCTGGCCATCTGCTCCTGCGTCATCGTAAAAAGAAAATAGGACTGATCCTTATTCCGGTCTTGTCCCCGCCTGAGCACATACCTCTTTTTCAAGGGGTCCAGTTCAATCCTGGCGTAATGCCCCGTGGCCAAAGCCCTGGCGCCCAACTCCTCCGCCTTTCTGAGCAGTCGCCAAAACTTGATCCGGTCATTGCAGCGAATACAAGGGTTGGGGGTGCGGCCGTTCAGGTATTCTTCGACGAAGTAATTTACCACTTCCTCTTCAAAAGCCTGGCGCAGGTTGATTACGTAGTGGGGTATGCCGATCTGATCGGCCACCCGGCGGGCATCGCGGATGTCTTCCGGGGAACAACAACGGCCAATTTCTCCCTGGTCATCGAGCCTCTGGTCCCAGAGGCGCATGGTCAGGCCGATGACTTCGTACCCGTCATTTTTTAAGAGGGCTGCGGCTGTTGAGCTATCCACGCCCCCGCTCATGGCCACGGCCACCCGGCCTTTTTCCTTCGGCACCAAATCTTTATCCTTCTCTTTCACCGTCGAGATCGCCGAGCACGCAGAGGCGTGATGTAAGAATGAAACTCTATTGCGTCCTCAGCGTGCTCTGTGGTGAAAATTTACTATTTTAACGTCGCAACCTTTTTTTGATACAGCGGCGATATATCCCGAAGTCGCTGCACAATCTTGGGCAATACTTCCAACACATAATCTACATCCTCTTCTGTGTTATTCCACCCCAGGCTGAAACGAATTGCGCTCTGGGCGATCTCGTGCGGTATTCCCATGGCCAAGAGAACATGGGAAGGCTCCAGAGATCCGGAGGTGCAGGCCGAACCCGAAGAAACGGCTATGCCCTCCAAGTCTAAATTCAGCAGTAAGGATTCCCCTTCGATGGACGAAAAACTCAAGTTCAAGGTGTTGGGTAGCCGTTGGGTGGCATGGCCGTTTAGTTTTAGATGGGGCATCCGCTGGATGAACCCCTGGTGCAATCGGTCCCGCAACGCCGTAAGATGGGTACGACGTTTTTGAAAATCCCGCCGGGCAATTTCACTGGCCTTGCCCAGCCCAATGATGTAAGGAATGTTCTCGGTACCTGCACGGCGATTCTGCTCCTGGGCGCCTCCGTGGATCAAGGAAGCCATCTTGGTTCCCTTGCGGATATACTGGGCACCAATCCCTTTGGGAGTATAAAGTTTATGCCCTGAAAGGGAAAGAATGTCCACCGGCAACCGCTGCAAATCAATCGCCAGCTTGCCCACGGCTTGTACCGAATCCGTATGGAAGATCACCCCTTTCTCCCGGGCGATCTCGCCAATCTCCTGTACCGGGAAAATTGTCCCCGTCTCGTTGTTGGCAAACATGATCGTGATCAAGATGGTCTCATCCGTGATGGAGCGGCGAAGCTCCTCGAGGTTGATCAAGCCATCCCCGTCGACGGGAAGATAAGTGACCTTATAGCCTATTTTCTCCAGGAACTGGCAAGTATGCAGCACGGCGTGATGTTCCACCTGGGTGGTAATAATATGCTGCCCACTCTCCCGGAGGGCAAAGGCCACGCCCTTAATGGCCATATTATCACTCTCCGTACCGCAGCCCGTAAAGATGACTTCTTCAGGAGAAGCGTTCAAAAGAGCGGCTACTTTTTCCCTGGCTTCTTCTAAATATTTTTTCACCTCCCGCCCGGCCCAGTGGATGCTGGAAGCATTCCCGAACTGGTCCTGGAAAAAGGGCATCATGGCCTCTAATACTTCCGGATGGACGGGGGTCGTGGCGTTATGATCCATGTAAACGCGCCGCATGGTTTGGCTCCTCGCAAAAATTTTCGCTTCTTCTCGGGGGTTGTTAAAAGAGTTCAACGGAATCAGGAATTGCGGAATGGGGAATGAATTGTTCGGAGTAATTAGTTCGGAGTTCGGAGCGTTGATTTTAATCTCCGAACTCTAAACTCCGAACTCATTACTCTGAATTTTTTCTCATTCTGCATTCCGCATTCAGAATTCGAATTATTTCTCATATTTTATATCAATCGGGTTTCCATGGCCCGAGGGGGACAGGCTTTGATGCAAAGTTCGCAGGCGCTGCACTTCGCCGAGTCGAATAAAACCTCCATGGTCTTGCGCTTGATGGATAAAGATCCCGTTGGACAAACTGCGGTACAGGCTCCGCAGTGAGTGCATTTATTGTCATCCCGGCCAATGTCCCTCTCGATAGGCTCAACGCCTACGCCAACTTCGGCCAGGTATTCCAGGCCCCTTTTAAAATCGGCCTTGGGCCCGCTCAACTCCAGGACCATGAAACTTTCCTGCCGGGGCAGAACGCTGGCTTTAAGGATGTTGAAGCTCAGGTTGAATTCCTTAACCAGCTTGTAGACGATGGGTTTATTCCAGTTTTCCTTGGAAAAATGGAGAACGATCTTCTTAGAGGTCATGGCCTTCCTCCTGCAAAAGAACTGATTTAAAAGTAATATACTTAAGTGCTTTTGTCAACAACCACCGATTGCTTGCCCACCTTCCTGCCTCCTCCTTGCCAATCTTTTTGAATTTACAACTGCATATTGAAAGTGAAGGTAGGCACCCATTAAAAGGCGCCAATCCGCAATCCACATTCTGAATTTAACCTACCTTGTTTTGATCCCCTTTTTGTGTTATAAACACTCATTCGCTTTAGAAAACAAAATCTCTAAAAAGGAGAAAAAATCAGATGGCCTTGATCGTCCCTTTCCAGGGCATTTTATATAATCAAAAAAAGGTGGGCGATATCCGCCGGGTGGTCGCTCCTCCTTACGATGTCATTTCCCCCCAGGCTCAGGATTCCTTTTACCAGCGACACCCTCAGAACGTGATCCGCCTGATCCTGAACAAGGAAACATCCGAAGATAATCCGCAGAACAACCGCTATACCCGCTCCGCAGCTCACTATCGTACCTGGCTGGAAGAGGGAATCCTGGCCCGTTCCCGGGCGCCTCAATTTTATTTTTTACAGGAAGAATTCGACGCTGCGCTCAGCCTTCCCACTGATGGCGCTCTCCCGGCAACCGGGAAGATTCGCCGGGGATTCATCGGACTCATCCGCCTGGAAGAATTCGGGACCGGCGTGGTCCTGCCCCACGAAAAAACCCAGGCTAAACCTAAAGCAGATCGTCTGGCATTGATGGAGGCTTGCCGAGCCAACTTCAGCCAGATTTTCTCGCTCTATACCGACGTAGATGGAGCTATGGCTCCCATCTACGAAAAGGTCTTCTCTTCCCCGGAAGGACCAGCCAGGGACGTCACGGACGACGACGGGATTCGCCACAGGCTCTGGATGGTCAGCGACCCGCAAATCCTCAGTAAAATAACGGAAATCATGAAGCCGAAAAAAATTTACATTGCGGATGGACATCACCGTTATGAAACCGCCCTGGCCTACCGACAACGACAGCTTGGCCGCTTTCCCAACAGCACGGGGAGAGAAAGCTATCATTTTACCATGATGTACCTGGCAGCCATGGAAGATGAGGGACTGGTGATCCTTCCTACCCACCGGGTCGTTGGGGGAGTAGAAAAATTTCAGGCTTCCAGTTTCATGGAAAAACTTAGCGCCAACTTTTCCGTCGAATCCTTCGCTTTCAATGCCAAGAACGAAGGGATGGTCAGGGATAAATTTCTGCGGGAACTTGCCTCCCGGTCTGATGAGGGACGGACCCTGGGAATGCTGCTGGGTGAGACCACCCAATATTTTCTTCTTTCCCTGAAAGATGGACGCTTCCTGGATGAAGCGGCTCCGGCAATGTCCCCGACTTTGAAAGACTTGGATGTGAATCTACTCCATATCCTCGTCTTTCAGAAATTGTTGCAAATCGGCCCCCAGGAGTTGGCCGCTGGCAAAAATGTGCTCTATTTCAAAGAACCCCCGGAAGCCGTCCAAGCAGTACAATCCGGTCGAGGGCAGATCGCTTTTTTCCTTAACCCCACCAAAGTGTACCAGGTCAGGGATGTGTCCCTGGCCGGGGAGACCATGCCCTCAAAATCCACTTTCTTCTACCCCAAGTTGCTCAGCGGCTTGGTCATCAATCCGCTGGAACCCGATGAAGAAATTGTCGTCGAATGAACAGGAAGAGACCCTCGATACCCTCTTCGAGGGCCGGCTCAAAATCCTTCAGAAAAAAAGTGGATACCGTTTCTCCATCGACGCCCTTCTCCTAGCTCAATTTATCGAGGCGGGTCTGCAAGACCGGATTCTTGACCTGGGTACAGGCTGCGGCATTATCCCGCTGATTTTAATTTTTCGCCATAAAGTGGGAGCGGTTATTGGCGTGGAAATCCAGCCCTCCCTTGCCGACCTGGCCAGGCGGAATGCCGCGTTGAATCATTTATCTTCCCATATTGAGATCTGGGAGGAAGATCTGAAGACCTTAAAAGGGGAAAGTTTGGGGGGTACTTTTGACGTGATTTTAAGCAACCCGCCCTACCGCCAAGTCGGTGCCGGCCGGATCAACCCCCGGTTGGAGAAAGCCCTGGCCCGCCATGAAATCAAGGCAACCCTGAATGATATCCTCCAGGTCGCCCATCATCTCCTAAAAGAGAAGGGACGTTTGAATATGATCTACCCGGCCTCCCGGGCAGCTGATTTGATTCAAGAAATGCGCAAGTCTCACCTGGAGCCCAAGCGCCTGCAGTTTATTCACTCTCATCAGAAAGACGAAGCCCGCCTGATGCTGGTGGAAGCGATCAAAGAAGGACACGCTCAAATCAAAGTTCTCCCTCCTCGATTCCTCTATGATTCTGCAGGGGGTTACACCTCTGAAGCGCAGGAACTTTTTGTTTATTCTTTTTCAGATTGCCCTTGATTTAAGACTTTTTTAGTTCAAAGACGGCAAAATTCCTTGACAATCTGCCCTCAGAAGCCTTAAATTTTTACCATATGTGGCGACCATGATTAAAGGAATTTTATTTTGCTGCTCCCCCTCAAAGACGACAACCCCGTTTCTTCTTTCCCCTTTGTAACGATCGGGATTATCCTGGCCAATGGATTCATTTTTTTTCATCAGCTCACTATGGATTTTGCTGCCAGTCAACGCTTTGTTTTTCAATGGGGTGCTGTCCCTTATCAGCTCACCCATGGAGAGGTTATCCACGTACTCCCCACGATTCCCCTTCCCCTGACCCTATTTTCCTCCATGTTTCTTCATGGGGGATTTTTACACCTTTTCGGCAATATGCTTTATCTCTGGATTTTTGCCAACAACATTGAAGATGCCCTCGGACATTTTCGCTTCTTGCTTTTTTATCTGGTTTGCGGGCTCTCCGCAGGCGCGGCGCAGGTTCTTTCCGACCCGAATTCTACGGTCCCTATGATCGGCGCCAGCGGAGCCATCGGTGGCATTTTGGGAGCCTATCTGCTCCTCTTCCCGAGCGCCCGGATTCTCACCCTGATCTTTATATTCATCTTTATTAAGATTGTCCGCATACCGGCCTTGGTCGTTTTGGGATTCTGGTTCTTTATCCAGTTACTCAGCGTAGGAGGAGGAGCGATTTCCAATGTAGCTTTTTTCGCCCACATCGGTGGATTCATTTCTGGATTGGCCCTGGTGAAACTTTTTCAGCCGAAACAGCCCAGGAGCAGGAGAAAGTGGGCGTAAATCTGCGTCCTGTTAAGGTTAACCGAATTGGATATGAGTGCTGACGTCATTTACGGTATCAACCCGGTCCTCGAAGCCTTGAAGGCGGATCGGCAAATTCTGCATAAGGTCATGCTGGCTGAAGGAAGGGAGAGCCTTCCCCTCCGCACCTTGCGGCGGCTGGCTCAGGAAAAAAAGATCCCCATCCAGGTTTGCCCCAGAGAAATTTTAAATCAACTGGCAAGGACCGGCCACCATCAGGGAGTTATTGGTTGGCGATCTCAGTCGCCATATACTTCCTGGGAGGATTTATTGTCGTCGATCCGTTCAGCGCCTGGCCAGGTTCTGGTTCTCATACTGGACAGTATTGAAGATCCTCAGAATTTCGGCTCGCTTATTCGGACGGCCGAAGCCTGCGGCGTAAAAGGAATCATCATTCCCAAGGACCGGGCGGTAGGCGTTACCCCCGCCGTAGTCAAAGTTTCGGCCGGCGCGGCTACGCACATCCCGGTAGTGCGGGTCACTAACTTAGCCCACACTCTGGAAGAGCTGAAAAAAGAAAATTTCTGGATCGTGGGCGCGGATGCCCGCGGAGAAAAAAGTCTTTATGAGATGAAATTTGATATGAACGTGGGCCTGGTCATCGGCAGCGAGGGGAAAGGAATTCGCCCGCTTATCCTAAAAAAATGTGACTATGCCATCTCGATCCCCATGAAAGGAAAAACTTCTTCTCTGAATGCAGCCGTCGCCGGAGCCATCATCCTCTTCGAAATCCTGCGCCAACAACTTAAAAACGGAAAAAAGAGTTCGGAGTAATGAGTTCGGAGTATTTAGTTTCTGAGTTCCGGGCTCCGAACTCCGAACTCCGAACGATTCATTCTGCGGGCCTGGTCCCGGGCAAAGATCTTCCGCAAAAACTGGCCCGTATAAGAAGGGAGCATATTGGCTACTTCCTCGGGAGTTCCTTGGGCCAGAATCTCTCCTCCAGCGTCTCCCCCTTCGGGGCCGAGGTCGATGACGTAATCGGCGGTCTTGATGACTTCTAAGTTATGCTCGATGACGATCACGGTGTTACCCGTGTTGGCCAGACGATTGAGGACTTCCAGCAGTTTGCGGATATCGTCGAAGTGTAAACCGGTGGTGGGTTCGTCCAGAATGTACACGCTCCTACCCGTAGATCGTTTGGAGAGTTCCCGGGAAAGTTTGACTCGCTGGGCCTCTCCACCCGAAAGGGTAGTCGCTTGCTGCCCCAGCTTGATATATCCCATGCCCACATCGGCCAAGGTCTGGAGCTTGCCGCGGATTTTGGGAATGGGCTCGAAGAACTTGAGCGCTTGGTCCACGGTCATATCCAAAACATCCCAGATGTTTTTTCCCTTGTATTGCACCTCCAGGGTTTCTCGATTATAGCGCTTCCCCCGGCAGACTTCACAGGTCACGTAAACGTCAGGCAGGAAATGCATTTCGATCTTGATGATCCCGTCGCCCCCGCAGGCTTCGCAACGCCCGCCTTTGACGTTAAAACTGTACCGCCCCGGAGTATACCCCCGGACCCGAGACTCGGGAAGCCGCGCAAAAAGTTCCCGGATGTAGGTGAAGACTCCCGTATATGTGGCCGGGTTGGAACGCGGCGTGCGCCCGATGGGAGATTGGTCGATTTCTATCACCTTGTCGACTTCCGAGATCCCCAGAAGATCTTGCATCTTGCCCGGTCTTTCTTTGGAATGGTAGATCTTCTGGGCTAAGGCCCGGTGCAGAGTATCCAAAACAAGGGTGCTCTTACCGGAGCCGGAGACTCCGGTCACACAGGTGAACAGGCCCAGGGGAAATTTTACGGTAATATCCTTGAGGTTGTTTTCGCTGGCCCGGACTAAAGTTAAAAACTTCCCTTTGGGCTTTCGGCGCGAGGCGGGAACGGGGATGCTTAGCTTCCCCGACAGGTACTTGCCCGTAAGAGAATTTTCTGCCTGCATCAATTCCTGCGGCGTGCCGGTAAATACCAATTCCCCCCCGTTGACTCCCGCTCCCGGCCCGAGATCCAGGACATAATCTGCGGCCAAGATGGTTTCTTCGTCGTGCTCCACGATTAGGATGGTATTGCCCAGGTCTCTCAGCCGCTTCAAGGTGGCCAGGAGTCTGGTATTGTCCCGCTGGTGTAAACCGATGCTCGGTTCGTCCAGGATATAGAGTACTCCGACCAAGCCCGAGCCAATCTGGGTCGCCAGGCGGATACGTTCCGATTCCCCGCCGGATAGGGTCGCGGAAGACCGGTTCAGGGTCAGGTAATCCAGGCCGACATTGACCAGGAACCCCAGACGCTCGGAGATTTCTTTCAAGATGCGGCGGCCGATTTCTCGTTCCCGCGGGGAAAGGGTCAGGTTGGAAAAAAAATCTAAGGCTTCCCGGATGGATTTTCCCGTAACCTGGTGGATGTTCAGCTCGTTGATTTTGACAAAAAGGCTTTCCTGGCGCAACCGGGCTCCCTGGCACCCCGGGCAAGCCCGAATGTTCATGTACCGTTCCATCTCTTCCCGAATGATCTCCGAGTCGGTCTCCCGGTACCTTTTTTCCAGATGGGGAATGACCCCTTCGAATTCCCGGAAGTAGAAATGCCGCCGGTCATCCCGGTCGCTATAAAATTTGATCTGTTCCCCGTTGGACCCATGCAGAATGACCTTCTGCACTTGCGGAGAAAGGGTCTTGAAAGGGGCATAGAGGTCAATCCGGTAATGTTCGGCCAGAGAATCGAGCATTTGGTGGAAAGGCATGGAACTGCGCCCCTGCCAGGGAATGACCGCCCCCTCCCGGATGGAAAGGTTATTGTTGGGTACGATCAGGTCCGGGGCGAAATACATCATCGTTCCCAGGCCATCGCATTGGGGGCAGGCTCCATAGGGGTTATTGAAGGAGAACATGCGGGGACTGATCTCAGGAAGGCTCACCCCGCAATCGACGCAGGCGAATTTTTCGCTGAAGACCAGTTCTTCTCCCCCTACAATCTCCACCTTGGCGATCCCTTCCGAGAGGCCAAGAGCCGTAGCCAGCGAATCCGCCAGACGTTTCTCCGCTTTTTCTTTGACCACCAGCCGATCCACCAGGACCTCGAGGGTATGCTTTTTATTTTTGTCCAGGATGATCTCTTCGCTCAGATCCCGGATGATTCCATCCACTTTGACCCGGGCAAAACCGCTCTTGCGCAGGTGCTCAAATTCTTTGCGATATTCCCCTTTTCGCCCCCGAATGACGGGAGAAAGAATTTGTAACCGTGTGCCGGGTGCCAGGGCCATGACCTGGTCCACAATCTGCTGGACGGTCTGAGATTTGATCTCTTGGCCACACTGGGGGCAGTGGGGTTTGCCGATACGGGCAAAGAGCAGGCGCAAGTAATCGTGGATCTCGGTGACCGTTCCCACGGTGGAGCGGGGGTTCTTGGATCTCGTCTTCTGCTCGATAGAAATAGCCGGAGAAAGCCCCTCGATGGATTCCACATCGGGCTTCTCCATCTGTTCCAGAAACTGCCGGGCGTAGGCGGAAAGGGATTCCACGTAACGCCGCTGGCCCTCGGCATAGATGGTGTCAAAGGCCAGGGAAGATTTACCCGAACCAGAGAGGCCGGTGATCACCACCAACTGGTTGCGGGGAATTTCCACATGGATGTTTTTCAGATTATGTTCGCGGGCGCCGCGAATGATGATCTTTTCGGTAGCCATGGGCAAAGAACTTTTTTATTGGGACGCAGATTTTCGCCGCTATCCGCAGAAAAAAATATATTAAAAATCCTGCTCATCTGCGTTTATCAGCGTCCAAAAAATTTCTGATGCTTTAAATTTATTGTATAGGAAATTGCTTTTTGGACACGGATGTACACAGATTATCAGGATAAACTAAAAAGAAAATAATTATCTGCGGTTATCTGCGTAAATCTGCGTCCTATTAAATTTATTTTTCTTCATTTTGATTATTGGTTTTTAGATTTTGCGATTTACGTTTTTTAGTGGCCATTTGGGCGGCCAATTGGATGGCTGCTTGCATAGAACGGGCATTGGCCCTATTTTTGCCGGCAATATCATAGGCCACGCCATGATCCACCGAGGTGCGAATAAAAGGGAGACCCAGGGTGATGTTTACAGCGTCTTCGAAATGGAGAAGTTTCAGGGGAATCAAACCCTGGTCATGGTACATGCAGACCACGGCATCGAACTCACCCTGTTTCGCCCGGTAAAAAAGAGTATCCGCCGGCCAGGGGCCAGAAACGAAAAGACCTTTTTGAGAGACCCGGCGAACAGCCTGGGAGATGATTAATTCTTCTTCCCCGAAAAGTCCGTTCTCCCCCGCATGGGGGTTAAGGCCCGCCACAGCGATCCGCGGGTGGTTTACCTCAAAGTAATCCTGTAACCCCTGGTTGGTGATTTCGATGACGGAACAGATTCTTTCCGCTTGTACAAGACCGGATACCTCACGCAAAGGAAGATGAGTGGTCACCAAAGCCACTTTCAACCGTTGGCCGGCAAGCATCATGACAAATTCCTCGGTCCCGGAAGCTTCGGCCAGATATTCGGTATGACCACGAAAGGAAATTCCTACCCTGGAAATCGCTTCCTTGCTCACAGGGGCAGTCACGATTGCCTGCACCTTTCCGGTCACGGCCAAATGCGCTGCTTTTTCCACATAAGCGAAAGCGGCGCGGGAACTTTCCTGGAAGGGAATATCCGCGGGAGATTTCTTCCCCGAAAACCTGGAAAGAGAAAGGACTGGCACCGATTCCGGTTGAAAATTTCGGAATCCTTCGGCAACCTCCACTACCTTGAGCTTTAAATTTAAGGCCTGCGCGGTGCGGGTCAGAATATTGAAGTCTCCGAGAACCAGAGGTACGCAAACTCTTTGATGGGAGAGCCGGGCGAAGGCCTTGAGGACTACTTCTGGACCAATTCCCCGCGGATCCCCCATGGTGATGGCGATTTTAGGTTGCAGGTCTTTTTTTTGGAAAGCCATAAGAATTCTATGAATGCTGATCAACGGCGATGGTCAAGATTGAAATTTAGAATTTTTCCTTTTTTTAGAGCTTGATTTCGATGTAGGCTTTGTCCTTCAGGGTCTTCATCCATTCTTTGAATTTTTGCTCGGATTCCTCTAATAATTTGGCCTCGCGAATCTTGTTCTGGACCTCGGCAAATGCCCTGGGTTCCCCGCCCTTGCGTTCCAGCACCCGCAGGATATGAAACCCATCCGGTCCTTGGACCAGATCACTCACTTCCCCCACTTTCAGGGGAAAAGCTGCTTTCTCCAGCTCGGGGACCAATTCTTTTTCCTTGAAAAAGCCAAGGACTCCCCCTTCCTTGGCTCCTGGCCCCCGGGAATGCGCCCTAGCCAGTTGAGTAAAATCTTCGCCTGCTCGGACCCTTTCCAGAAGAGTCTCAGCTTCTTTACGGATGGCCTTGATTTGTTCATCCGTTGCCCCCGGAGGCACGGGAAGAAAGATCTGTTGCACCTTGACTTCCAAGGGATCAGTGTAGTCTTTTATATTTTCCTGATAAATCTTGCGCAGGTCTTCTTCTTTTAAAACAATCTTTGATCTAATCTCCCGGTTGACCAGGCGCATTTTCCCCAGATCCTCGCGGATATGACGCCGGTAGACGGAATAGGTCATTCCTTCTTTGGCCAGAGCCATCTTCAGCTCGTTCTCGTTCAGACGATTTTCCTTCCTAATTCCCTCGATGGCCGAGTCCACATCCCTATCCGAGACCTCCACCTTCCTGTTTTTAATTTCCTGCTCCAAAAGCTTGTTCTCGATCAGCTGATTCAGGATTTCTTCCCGGGCTTTCTTCAGTTTCTCCTCCCGCTCCGAAGGAAGGGTGGATTCTTTTACCTGGTAGAAGAAACGCGCCCCGGCTTCCTCCAATTCTGACAAGGTTATAACTTCGTTGTTGACCAGGGCCACAATCCGTTCCACAACCTCACCCCGGGAGCTTCCGGGGGAAAGGGAGAATAGCCCAACCAGCAGATAAATTATAATTTTCATAAGCTCGAACCAGCACCGCCTCTATCCAAGAGGATCATGGAGAAATTCGCCATCCGCATTTTATATATTTTTGGGCATCGGTTTCGAATTTCGTGTTGCGAATTTATCGCCAGGGACCTAAATAATAGATGTTAACACTTCAAAGGATCTCCAGCAATAATTTTTTGGTTTCTTCCAGCATTCCTTTCCATCCTTTTTCGACTGGACGGAGCTTCAGGCGTTGATCTGGAGTAAATTCTCTCTTCCCTCTCCCCTGGGCCACGGCAGTCACCAGCCGCTTGGGATCAACGGGGGAATTGGGGTCGAAGGTAAGGATAACCCTTTCTTTCTCTGCCGATACCCGGCGGACCTTTCCTTTCTTTAAAAGCAGTTTCAAATTCATGACCTCCAGCAGATTTTCTAAGACTTGAGGAAAGGAACCGTAACGATCCCGCAGCTCTTCTCCGATTTCCTGTACCTCTTCTTTGGTCTTGGCCATAGAAAAACGCCGGTAAAATACAAGCCGCTGGTTAATATCCTCGACATAATCGCCGGGGATAAATGCCGGGATCGGCAAGTCAATCTCCGGCTCGACCTCCACAACTACTTCTTCTCCCTTCAATTCCTGGACTGCCTGTTCCAGGATTTGCAGGTACATGTCAAAGCCCACAGCCACGACATGGCCGGATTGAGCATCTCCCAAAAGTGCCCCCGCGCCCCGAATTTCTAAATCATGCATGGCCAGCTTCAGCCCGGAACCCAACTCGGTCACTTCCTGAAGGGCTTCCAGCCGCTTACGAGCATCAGACCCCATTGAGGCCAAACCGGGAACTAAAAGATAGGCATAGGCCCTTTCCTTTGACCTTCCTACCCGACCCCGCAGCTGGTACATTTGGGCCAATCCCAATTTATCCGCCCGGTTAATGATAATCGTATTGGCTGCAGGAAAGTCCAGGCCGGATTCAATAATGGTGGTGGTCAGTAGCAGATCGACCTCTTTGCGGACAAAGGCCAGCATGACCCTTTCCAGGTCCCGCTCGGCCATTTGGCCGTGGGCAATGGCCAGGCGAGCTTCTGGTACCAGCCTTCGCAGTAATTTCTCCATGGCGGGGATGGACCGCACCCGGTTGTGGACAAAGAAGATCTGTCCACCACGGCGGAGTTCGCGGCGAATGGCATCGCGGATTACTTCTTCATCAAATTCGGTTACATAGGTACGAATGGCCAGTCGATCTTCCGGCGGAGTCTCGATTACGCTCAGGTCACGAATACTCCCCAGGGACATTTGCAGCGTCCGGGGAATGGGGGTAGCGGTCAACGTCAGGACGTCCAAGTTGGACCGTATGTGCTTGAGTTTCTCTTTATGCCTAACGCCGAAGCGGTGCTCTTCATCAATGACTAACAGGCCCAAATCTTTGAAGGATACATCCCGCTGCAACAGGCGATGCGTGCCGATGACCAAGTCCACTTTTCCTTTGGCCAGGTCTTCCAAAATTTGTTTTTGTTCAGCCCGGGACCGAAAACGACTGAGCATTTCCGCCCGGAAAGGATAAGGGGTAAAACGACGGGAGAACGTCTGGAAGTGCTGTTGGGCGAGAACGGTCGTGGGCACCAGCATCGCGACTTGCTTGCCATCCATTATGGCTCTGAAGGCAGCCCGGAGGGCCACTTCGGTTTTTCCGAAGCCAACGTCTCCGCAGATCAAACGGTCCATGGGCTTTTCCCTGTCCATGTCGCCCTGGACATCTTCAATGGCCTGCATTTGATCGGGAGTCTCTTCGTATTCGAAGGATGCCTCGAACTCTCTAAAAAATTCATCGGGAGAGGCGAAGGCGTGTCCTTTGACCACAGCCCTGGCGGCATAGAGCTTGACCAGATCTTCGGCCAGTTCTCGCAAGGAATGTTTGACCCGTTGTTTCGCTTTCTCCCAAGAAGTGCCCCCGAGTTTATCCACTCGCGGTCCATCTTCTCCGCTGCCTACATATTTATGCACCAGATTCAGGCGGTAGACGGGAAGATAAAGTTTATCGCCGCCCTGGTATTCGATGAGGAGAAAATCATGTTCTTCCTCACCCAAGATGAGCTTCATCAGACCGCGATAGATTCCGATTCCATGATCCATATGGACGACATAATCGTCCACGGTAAGCTCGCTAAAAGCGGTCAGAGCATGATCCTTACGAGGAACGGCCGGGCGTTTTCTCGGGCGTTTGTCGCCAAACAGTTCACTCTCCGTAATGAGCATCAACCCGGCTTGCGGGAATACAAAGCCCCGGGAAAGGTCTCCGATCAACAGGGTAACATTCCATCCTGCAGAATCGACAGGAGTCCAGGAGAAGAAGGGTTTGCTCAGGGTCTGTACGCTCAGAGCATGCCGGGTGAGCATTTCCTCCAGTCGCTGGGCGGAGCGCATACCGGAACTGGTCAGAAGGGTGACCACCCCTTTTTCTGCCCCGGAACGAATGCGTTGGGCCAGCACCTGTAAAATTCCTTCTGTCGACTTGGAAGCAAGGAGCTCGGACCGTAGACGTTCATTCGATTCTGTCTCCAGGCGTAAAACCGCCGTGGCCTGTTCTTTCTCCCCTACCTCCAAACCTTGAAAAGCGACCCGCGAAAATGCTCTGCTCAGATCTGCAAACTCTTCCTGGGATAGGAAAAGTTCTTCCGGTTTCGGCCAGAATTCCCCCCGGGCCAAAGCATGCTGCCAATATTCCCGGCCCTCTTCCCCGAAGCGAGCCAATTCTTCCTCCAGCTCAGGTGGTTCTTCAAGAAAAATTACCGCTTGCGGGGGGAGGTAATCGAAGAAAGTCTCCAGCGCGGGATAAAAAAGAGGCTGGTAAGATTCCACGGCTGGAAAGGGAATACCTTGTTGGATCTTTTCCCGAAGCCCTTTGGCGGATTCCTGTAGAGCGGGGTTATCGGCAAAGACAGCGGTGAGCTTGCCAGCGGCATGCTCGATGAATTCTTGGAAAAACAAAACCTCCTTTACCGGCAGGATCAGGGCCCGCTCCAAGGCTTCCGAAGAACGCTGGCTGTCCGGATCAAAGGCCCGAATCGATTCTATGTTATCCCCTGACAATTCCACTCGCAGGGGTGACCGGGCAGAAGGGGAAAAGATATCCACCAGATGTCCCCGTACGGCAAACTCCCCCTTGGCCGAGACCAGGCTGGCGCGGGAGTAGCCCATCCCTTCCAGCCGGGCAATCAATTCTTCCCGCAAAAATTCCTGTCCGGGCGATAACCAAAAAGAAAAGCGGCGAAGAACTTCTCGCGGAGGCACGCGGGAAAGCACTGCGGCCAAAGAAGCGACAATGACTCGTGGGCCAGGATCGGCCAGGAGACGATTTCTCACCTTCCATCGTTGCCCCATGACCTCGGACGGCGGTGAGATTTTCTCGAAAGGTTTCAGATCCCAGCTCGGATAATGGATCACCTCCTGGGCGGGTTCGACGAAAAAGAGAAGCTCTTGGAAGAAGCGCTCTGCTTGCTCCTCGTCGGCGGTGATGACCACAAGGGGATAATGGGCCTGGCGGGCGATCTGGGAGAGAACGTAGGCCGCCGAGGAGCCCTTCAGGCCATGGATGCGCAAAAGGGGGTCTCTTTTTTCGATAAAAGCAACAACAGGATGAAGGGGAGAGTTTTTATCCATCTGCGGAATCATGGCCATCGCTTCTTTCCAGGCGCCTTCATCCTTTTGATCGCTTTGCGGCCGGAATGCGGCTCACGGCAGCGTCAGCGCTGGGAGCCATCGACCTAGGACTCGGTTCAGGAATTCGAAAGAATTGGTCAGCAAGAGGATACCCACAATGACCAATAGGACTCCGCCTACCTTGTTGAATACTCCAAGGTACCTGCGGGCTTTCTGGAAGACGCTCAGGAAGGAATTCAGAGCCAAAGAACAGGCGAAAAAAGGAAGCCCTAACCCTAAAGAATAGAAAATCAGGAGTAAAATCCCCGATCGCATGTCCTCGGCCGTGCTGGCATAAAGCAGGATGGAGGAGAGGATCGGTCCGACACAGGGGGTCCAGCCAGCAGCGAAGGTCACGCCAACCAGGAAGGAACCTACGTACCCCAAAGGTTTGGCGCGGAGATGCACTTTCTTCTCCTGCTGCAAAAAAGCCCAAGAGAAGACCCCGCTGATGAAAAGTCCGAAGAGGATGACCATGACTCCGCCCACGATGCGGATGGTGTCCCGGTGGGCCGCCAGGAATTGGCCGATGAGCGTGGCCGAAGCTCCCAGGAGGGTGAAAAGTGCGCTGAACCCCAAGATGAAAAGCAAAGAATGGCTAAGGATAATCCAGCGCATTTTCTGCTTCGGATGTTCATAGGTGAGTTCCTCGAAGGAAAGGCCGGTGAGGAAAGCCACGTAGGAAGGGACCAACGGCAAAACACAGGGCGAGAGAAAGGATAGAACTCCGGCGGCAAAAGCAAGGTAAAGAGAAAGGTCCTGGGCTCCGCTCATCGAGAATTTTCCCCCTTTTTTTCATACGGGCTCTCCCGCTGGCTGATCTCTAACGGCGTGTCGCTCCGGGCTTTGGGCATCGAGCCTCTGAGCAGCCAGTGCTTCTGTAGCCCCTGGATTAATTTTTCCGCTTCCTCCACACTTTCATGGGTTGAAGCCAGCAAATCGGGAATCTCCGGGGCAGCCTTCTTCACACTCCCCGTAATGGCTTTCATGTCGGTGGTGATATCCTTCACATTGGCTGTGATCGCTGGTGTCTCTCCTGTGGCTTTGAGCACATCTTTCGTGACTTGGGGCAGATCGGCAGCAGCCCTTTTTATATCCTCCAAAACCGTGGGAATCTCTTTTAAGGTTCGGTCAATTTCGGCCATCACCCCGGGCAGGTCTCTGGAAAATTGGGAAGCATGCTGCGTTGTCTCCTCTACCTGGGCCGCAGAACGGCGGATAGATTCGATGGCCGCTTTTATCTCTCCATGCATCTTTTTGTCCTGGAGAAGAGCCCCCATGCCTCCTTGGCCGTTTTTTAGCTGAGCGGTGATAAATTCCACATTGGTCAGTAGAGTGAAAAGTTTTCCCTGCGGGTTATTGAGTTTTCCTGTTACCGACCTCAGGTTTTCCAAAGCTTCGTCCAGCTTCTTGAGGGGAGTCTCGACATCGACCTCTTTCAAGATGTCGGTCAGTTCCTTGGGCTCATCGGAAACGAGAGTTCCTCCTACCGGAAGAGGCGGCTGGTCCGGTGAGCCCATGGTGACTTCTACCGTTTTAGCGCCCAGGAGAGTGCTGACAATCTTCGCCAGCGAATCTTGGCGGATGTTATCCTTGTAGGTCTCCAGAATCTCCAGGGTTAATTCTACCTTATTCTGGGGATTCAGGCGCAGTGATTTTACATTGCCCACTTCCATTCCGGAAATGGTCACTCCCGTACCCGGCTTCAGGCCGATGACCCTATTGAATACCACCGAGTAATGGTAACGTTTTTCAAACCACTTCTGCCCCCGGGCGATGAAGACCAGCTTCACGACGATCAGGGCCAGGGCCAGAATAACAAAGATTCCCACGTAGCGATCGAAATGTTTGATTCGAAAATACATCTGCATGGCAACTTCTCCTCAATTCATGTGGACCCAGACGCCGGTTGTTTCACCTGGGCCAACCGTTCCTGCATCTCCTGGGCTGGACCTTCGGTTACGATACGCCCTTTTTCCAAGAGGCCGATACGGTCAGCAATGGTAAAAGCGGAAGGTCCTTCGCTTGTGACCATCAAAAAGGTTGCCCGGGTTTTCTGATGATACTCCTGTAAAGCTTTGAAGACCAGATATTCGGCTTCTCCCCCCAGGCCCGTACCCGGTTCGTCCAGAAAAAGAAGTTCGGGTTCCAGGACCAGGGCTCTGGCTAAAGCCGCTTGCTTGCGCATTCCCAGGCTCAACTGAGCAGGGATGGAGCGGTCATATTGCCGGTCCACTTCGAAAAGGGCCATTTTTTCAGCAACCCGGGCCTGTACTTCAGCCTCCTTTAATCTGGTATGGTACCGTAAAGGCAGCGCCACGTTATCATAGATCGACATATTACTGATTAACGCGGCTTCCTGAAAAACAAAGCCCATCTTTATCCGCATGGCTTGTGAGATTTCTTTAGAGGCGGTAGCCAGGTTGATTCCTGCGATCTCCACCCTTCCATTGGCTGGAGAAAAAAGCCCGCTGCAAAGCTTCAAAAGGACTGACTTTCCGCTGCCGCTCTCCCCTAAAACCACATAAATTTCGCCCCGCTGTAAGCGAAAGTTCAGATTCTGGAACTGGAAGATCTGCCTTCCATCAAGGCTGAAAGCAAGGTCACGGGCTTCAAGAATAATATCCATAATCAGTTTTGGCCACAGAGTTCACAGAGAACACAGAGGTAAAAATATCAAACTTTAAGGTTAAAGACCAAAGGCCTAAATTGCATATCTTTTATGTTTTATTGGCATCATTTGCCCTTTTTCTTTGTGTCTCTCTTCAGTTTTTTTTAAGATTTTGATTATAGCTCTGTGGTCTCTGTGTGCTCTGTGGCTAAAAAATACTTACAACTGGATTTCCATTCCTTCATAAATCCCCAAGCATTCCATATTGGCCTTTTGATCCCCGATTATCTGCCGGCAGTCTTGGATCATTTCTTCTATGCTGGCGTCTGTTCTTTCCTGGTTATGGTGAAACAAGCCAAATTTCTGCACCTTAGCGTCCAGGGCTAACCTCAACGCATCTTTATAAACCGAGTGGCCCCAAGACTTTCTCGTTTTATATTCTTCCTCGGTGTATTCAGAATCATGGACGAGCAGGTCCGCGCCGGAGGAGAAATCAACATAGTCCTTATAATCCAGTCCGCGGGGATGTATAAAAGTCAGCTCATTGTCGGTGAGGAAAACAAAGGCCCGGCCGTCCTCCATGAATTTGTATCCGATCCCCGGATTGGGATGACTGGTGGCGATGGGGGTCACATTCATGGATTTAATGGCAAAGCTATTTTCGCAGGATTGATGGTAGGAAATATTCGCTTGCACATTCTCGAAATCCACCGGAAAGTTGGGGGCCGCCATGACTTTGGAGATCATTTTTTTATGGAATCCTGAGTAAAAGGACAGCCAAACATGCGAATGGACGTTTCCTTCCGGTAGATCGGTTTAAAAAAGGGGAATCCCAAAATATGATCCCAATGGGAATGGGTAAAAATCATATTGTATTGAAATCTTTCTTCTTCCAGCAATCGACTCCCTAACTTCCGGATGCCCGTGCCGGCATCAATGATGATGATTTCATCCTCGCTCGTTCTGATTTCAATGCAGGTGGTATCTCCCCCGTACTTTAGGTATTCTGGTCCGGAAACTGGAATGGAGCCCCTTGCTCCCCAGCATCGAATTATCATTTTTTTCTTCCTTCGTTTCCCAGATTTGGCTCCGTCTTGTTTGAGCCGATTTAGGATCACAGGTAAAACAACAGGGTCAGCAACACGTTGAACAGGATGATGGATAAGATCGCGCTCACCACATTCTTCCCTTTATCAGCTCTTTGCCAGAGGACGATCCGCTTGCCGCAATCCGAATTTTTTTACTGAAATATCTTTCTTGGATCGTCTGTAGAGAATAGCAGAAAGCTTTTAAAATATATCATTTATCCCGATAATTTTCTATGGCATTCTTGCTCTGCCAGGGAAAACGTGTTAATAAAAAATGTATAAGGCACAAGGTGAAAAGCGATAATGAAAGATGTGGTTTTAGAGAATATTATATTTACTTTGGGGACCAGCAACCGGACTTTTGGCGAGTTTGTAAAACTGCTGCAATCGTATGCCCTCGAGATGGTGGTGGACGTGCGCAGCTTTCCTACCAGCAAATTCCCTCACTTCGAAAAAGAGACCCTCCTGCAATCTTTAGGTGAACAGGGATGGGGGTATTACTATCTGGGCAAGGAACTGGGAGGGTACCGCAAGGGTGGTTATGAAGCTTATACCCAGACCCTTGAATACCTGGCAGGCATGGAGCTTTTGGAACGGATGGCTTCGCGTTGTCGCTGCGCCATCGTTTGTGCGGAACGCCTGCCCTGGCGTTGCCACCGCCGATTCATCGGACGGAGCTTGCAGGAGCGGGGGTGGAAGGTTGTGCATATCCTCGATGAGGAAAAAACCTGGCAAGATAAACTTGATGATCGAAAGGACTCCTGACCGCAAGGATGTTCTTTCAAGCGACATGAGTGCAGATCATGGTGTTCCGGAGGAACGTGCTCGCGTCTAAGGGCTCGTTAGCAAGAAATAATGAAGACCAATCCCTTTAAAGCATGATATAATACGTACATGCCCCTATCAACTCTCTCCAAGCTTGAAGTTGCCGGTGTAGCAGCACTGCTTTACAATTTCTACAATAGGATCGAAAACGTTCTCAAACAGCTGGACTATTTGAACAGCTATCTTGCCCATGGCCACTTTTCGGCAACGGTTATGCTCTCAACCTCTTCCCTGAACGGATGGAGTCGCTTGTAAGAGATGCTGAGCCGGTATTCATAAAATTAAAAGGCGAGATTGAAAACGCCATGTCTTGATGATACGATCCACTGGATGCGTAATGCGCCCCGCTGATCACGGCTGGAATCCCGCTCAGCGGGACTGGAGCAGACAAACCTTCGGCCCACAGCTCAGCCGCGAGCACGTTCGGCCCCAAAAAGGAAATTAAATTCTTATGGCACTACTGTTCGAATGGGACCCAAAGAAGGCGCGACGAAACCTCAATATACACGGTATCTCATTCGACGAGGCAAGCACGGCATTTCGCGATCCATTGTCGGGGACGATAGACGATCCGCTGCATTCGGAGGATGAGGAACGTTTCGTCCTGATTGGGCAATCCCAGCGAGGCCGACTGCTGGTCGTTGTTCACACCGAACGAGGAGATCGAATCCGAATCATAAGCGCCAGATTGGCGACGAACAGGGAGAGAATCCGATATGAAAAAAATGAAGAATGATCTAGAGATGCTCGAAGAATACGACTTCAGTGGCGGAGTCCGCGGTAAGTATGCGAAGCGGTATGCCGAGGGCACCAACGTCGTAGTTATTGACCCCGACGTGGCGGAGTATTTTCCCGACCACAAATCGGTAAACGATGCCCTTCGCAGTCTAGCGGCAATTATCAAGAGGAAGAGGAAGGCCGAACAACGACCTGCAGGTGGACCCTCGCTACGCTCGGGCCGCTGAGGCCGAGCGTTAGCACCTGAAAACAGGAACCAATTCTATCGGGATATGATATAATGGGCGCATGATTGCCGATAAGGACAGACAGATAATCGAGAAGACGGCCGCCAAGTACCATGCAAAGCGGGTGGTATTGTTTGGGTCCAGCCTGTCTCCTGACAAGGAAAGCCGCGATATCGACATCGGGGTAGAAGGTATTGAGGACAAGGATTTTTTCACCTTCTATGGTGAGCTTCTGTGCGCCTTATCAAAACCGGTTGATGTCGTAGACCTGTCCACTAAGAGCCGTTTCGTTGAACTCATCCAGCGGGAGGGCGTGCCTCTCTATGCCTGACTACCGTCTTCGTATCGAGGCCGAGTACGAGGCTATTGAGAACTCACTCTCTGTACTGCCTTCCCATCAACTATCGACCCTCTCCATGCTTGAGCTTGCCGGTGTAGGGGCGCTGTTACATAACTTCTACAACGGTATCGAGAACATTCTCAAACAAGTCTTCCAGTCAAAAGCATTTCCTATCCCACAAGGGGAATCCTGGCATAGAGACCTTCTGCTTTCGGCAGTCGAAAAGGGTTGAACCAGACACCGTGGTTATTCTCGCTGTATTCCATGCCAAACGTAATCCCCAGAGCTGGCAAGAAAGAATCTAAATCCCTGCGAACAAATCACGTCTGAGCACATTACAATTGTCCCATTTTCAAGAGAGAAATTCCTTGTTTTTTTCAATATCCCCTGTTATTTTAAACTTTCTTTAAATTTAATAGGACACCGATTTGCGCAGATAACAACGGATCATTATTTTCTTTTTGGTTTATCCTGGTAATCTGGGTTTATCCTGTTAGATAGTAAACATCTAACAAGGTGAATCCGTGTCCAAAAAGGGAATTTCTATACAATTGAATTTGAAGGTATTCATGGATTGGAAATGTTTTTCAGGCCAGATTTAATTCTCCTGCACGCTCCCTCCGTCTATGATTTCCGTAAACTCCCGATTCTCTTCGGGCCCATCTCTGATCTTGTTCCGTCAACGCCTATTTTTGAGATGTACCCGGTCGGTTTCTCTTCCATTGCCGAGCATTTGGAAAGGAACGGCATTCATGTGCGGATCATTAACCTCGCTCTGCGGATGCTGAAAGACAAAGATTTTGACCCCGAAGAACTCATTGCCAAACTTCATCCCCGTGCATTCGGTATTGACCTGCACTGGCTCCCCCACGCCCATGGCTCCTTAGAGGTTGCCGCGCTCTGCAAAAAACGTCACCCTGATATTCCCGTAATCCTTGGCGGCTATTCCGCCACCTACTTTCACGAAGAACTGATCCGCTACCCCCAGGTGGATTTTGTGGTCCGGGGAGATTCGGCAGAAGAACCTCTGCGCCAACTTCTGGTGGCCCTGAAGGAGAACAAATCCTTAGGAGAGGTCCCGAACCTAACCTGGAAAGATGGAAAGAAAGAGGTGCATGCTAATCCCCTGACCCATGTCCTTCCGGACTTAGACGAATATTCCAATAACTACTCCACCTTCTTCCGCTCGGTGATAAAATATTTTGACCTGAAATCTTTGATCCCCATCCATGATTGGTGGGAATATCCCATAACGGCGGTGATGACCTGCCGGGGGTGTACCCACAACTGCGTCTTCTGCGGGGGATCTCGTTTCGGGCTGGATCGCTTCTGTTCCAGGGAATCCTGCGCCTTTCGCAGTCCGGAAAAGGTTGCCGATGATATCCTTTCCATCTCCAGGTACACCAATGCTCCCATCTTCGTCGTTGGAGACCTGCGGCAGGCCGGGGAGAGCTATGGTCAAACCCTTCTTTCGCGTATCCGGCCTGTCCGGCCGAAAAATCAGGTAGTCTTGGAGCTTTTCACCCCGGCTCCGGAATCCTATTTCCAGATGGTCGCCGAAGCTTTTCCCAACTTTAATTTTGAGACCTCTCCCGAATCCCACGACGAAAAGGTCCGCCGGGCTACGGGGAAATATTTCACCAACCAAGAGATGGAGAAGTCGATCCGTTTCGCCCTGGACCATGGCTGCTCCAAGTTCGACGTCTTCTTCATGATCGGACTTCCCCAGCAGACCCCCGTTTCGGTGATGGAGACCATCGATTACTGCGCATACCTGATGAAAACTTTTGGCCGGCGCCTGAATCCTTTCATCTCCCCGCTGGCTCCCTTCCTCGATCCTGGCTCCATTGCTTTCGAAAAAGCCGATGAGACCGGCTACCGGGTGTTCTGCAAAAATTTGGAAGACTACCGAAAAGCCCTCCTGGCTCCAAGCTGGAAGTATACTCTGAGTTACGAGACAAGGTGGATGACCCGCGATGATATCGTCGTGAGTTCCTACCAAGCCGGCCTTCGTTTAAACCGCTTGAAGGAGCATTTTGGCCTGCTGGACAAGGAGACCGCTGACCGGACCGAGAAGCGTATCCTCCTGGCCGGGGAGATGATCCGCAAGGTTGACGAGATCGTCCTTCTGGACGAGCCAGAACGAAGCCAGATGCTCCTGGCTCTGAAGGAAAGTTTCGACCTGGTAAGCATGTCTACGGTCTGCGACAAAGGAGAGATTAAGTGGCCGGTCTTCCGGTGGCGCTTGAATTTTCCCAACATCATCCGCGCCCTCTTCCAGCGGGGCGCAAATTAATCTTCCGGCTTGGCGGGCGAAGGACCTTTTGCTCAACCTAATTTTCCTGAGGCGATAAAGAATGGAAGAATCTGAACCTATTGAACTCCCGATCGATGGAATCCTTGACTTACATACCTTTCAGCCGAAGGAAGTGAAAGATCTCTTACCCGATTACCTGACCGCATGCAGAGAGCATGGGATCCTTCAGGTTCGCGTGATTCACGGGAAGGGCACGGGAGCCCTGCGGCAGACCGTCCATGCCATATTGGAACGGCTACCGGGTGTTGTTTCTTATCGTTTGGCCGGGGAAGACGCCGGAGGGTGGGGAGCCACCCTTGTACAATTAAAGCCTACAGGATGACTTCTTCCCACCCATCCGCCCCCTCATTCTCGGCGAATTGAGGAGGAGAAGATAGGATCTTAGGTAGGTATTGTCGCTCCGCTCCGACGGGCTGGCCGGAACCCTCTCCCGATGAGACCTCACAGGTATCGACGGTCGCTAAAGGGATAGGAGAAAGTGGATAAAAGGGGCTTAAGAAACCTCGGGTAAGATTAAGAAAACTTTTTCAGAAATCTCAATGAAAGGCGACATCTAAAGAAGATTTTCAAACCAACTTATTTGGGGTTAATGGGCATTTAACTTCCGGCCCTTTTTTAATCGCCGGGCACAACAACAATTTTCATCTTTTCGCCGTTTAGGGGTGGGCCGAACCGATCCGCGGATCCTCCGCGATCGGAGGGAAAAATAATCTCAACCTGATTGAGTTGCCCGCAGGAAGGGCAGGTGATGCGCAACTTACGGGTGGCTGCGGTAAATTCAACCTCGATGGGTTGAGCGCAGGCTTCATTGCAGCAATGAACCATTTCTTTGAATCTCTCCATATCAATCCTCATCCTTTCCACGCCAAGCCTTGATGAAGGCTGCCCCTACGATCCATACGACGACGGCCACGATCCCCCATACAATGGGGTTGAAGAGGATATATTCTTTCAGGTATTGGATCATGGTTTAAAAGGTTCCTATCCCTTTCTATTTTCTCTCAACAGAAGATCGTTGCCAAGTAAAATGTCGCTCTGGCCGGGTAATTTTGACAATTTTTAGTTGGCAATTTGAAAAATTCCCGCTAAGATAAATTAAGCAAGTAGCGACGTTTCATGACTCACCCATCTCAACATTGATGGATCCGTAAAAAGTATTCGTGCCCCCATTTTCGTCATTCCCGAAAGCGGGAATCTATTTCATTCAAGTAGTTCTGAACAAGTGACGGCTTATTGGACTTTTTACGAGATCATCAAAATTGAATCGTCAATCCGGTAAACAGGAGGAAAGGGAATGAGATTTAAGCCCGAAGAGGTAGTCTTTCACCGAGAGGAATACCAGGCCGTTATGGCGGAGATGCGACCTAAAGATTATCCGCCGTTGATGAAGAAAGAGGTTGTCGGGACAGTGCCTTTGCGCCATCGTCGGCCTAACCCTTACCATAAGGAGGGCAAAGCCCTGGTCTCTTTCGTCCTCACCAGCAATGATCTCAAAAGTGACATCCGTAAGGCTGTGGCCTTGCTGGGGGGATTTGATAAATCCATTAAACCGCAAGACCGCATTCTTCTCAAACCCAACTTTAACAGCGATGACCCACCCCCAGGCTCAACGGCCTTGGACTTTTTAGTGGCCGTCATCGACCTGCTGCGAGAACAAGGCTGTACGAAAATCTCCGTCGGAGAGAGCGTAGGACGGCCCTGGGCGCCGACTGAGAAGGTTTTGAAGAATGCTGGTCTTTTGTCCAAGATGGCCGAAATGAAGATCCCCCTGCTGGATTTTGATAAATCCCAATTCTTCAATGTACCCATTTCAGGAGAATACCTCGACTTCATCGCTTACCCCAAGGATCTGGAAAGCTTCGATAAAATTGTCTACTTACCCACGATGAAGACCCACTACCTGGCTGGGTTTTCCATGAGCCTAAAGCTTACGGTGGGCATGACCCACCTGGCCGACCGAACCCTACTCCATGGGGATAACAACATGTTCGTTGCCCAACGGGCTGTAGAAATGAGCATCCCCATCAAGCCCGATCTGATCGTCATGGATGGACGAGTCTCCTTCGTCAGCGGTGGGCCGGCTATCGGGCTTGCCGTCCATCCGGGAATCATCCTGGCTTCCGGTGATCCGGTGGCTCTTGACGTGCAGGGGGTTCGACTCCTCCAGAATTACGCCGCCGTCAACCACCTGACGGGTGATGCCTGGAACCTGCCTCAGATCAAAACTGCAGTTAAACACGGACTGGGAATCCAGAATGATGGCCAGTTGCTGTTGGTCCGGTAGTTTCGCTTAAAGCTCAAAGAGCAAAGAGCTGGGGGGATATAAGGGGAGGAGTTTACTCTGGAAGACCTCTGGCCCGTGTCCCCGGACTTACCCTCGAAGAATGTTTGCAAAAAGGCATAGGGAGAATGCCCCACCAGATGGGAGAGCTGCCCACCGTCGGCCCCACCTGGCCGAAAACAGCTGTTTCCGCAGCAATGGTGATATCGCAGAGCACGTTGAGCTCGTTGCCGCCACCCAGGCAATACCCGTTTACCGCCGCGATGATCGGCTTACTCAGCCAACGCATGATGTTGGAAAGCTGGAGGCATTTGCCCAACCACGCTCGACCGATGCTGGGAGTGAGTTTCCCCATGACCGAGATATCCCCTCCCGAGCAAAAGGCCTTCTCCCCGGCGCCGGTGAAAATGACCACCCCCACGGTTTCGTCCGCTTCGGCCCTCTCAAAAGAGTCAATAAGTTCGTCCATGGTTTTTACCCGGAAAGCATTGTACACCTTGGGCCGATTGATGATGATCTTGGCGATTCCCTCTTTGGCCTCGTAAAGGATGTCTTCGTAGTCCATCGCTCCCTCCTCAAGCAGGAAATGTCCGTCTGCCATCTCTGGCGTTTTGAATGGGAAATTACCACAAGGCAGGAAGCTTTTCAACTTCTTTTACCCTTTTTTCTTTCCTGCCCTTCCCCGCTCCTTAAATTCTGCTTCCTCCATAAAACTTAATATTTTTGAATTTAATTCATACCCTTTTTTCCCGATTTAGGTGGAAAACTTTCTGATCTATCTGATATAAAAGGTGTGGTTTAAACGACCAGGTTGCGCAAGCATTGGCGGCCTTAATAGAGGTTGGGAAAAATATTTAAATAGGGTTTCCTTGTTTTCCGGTTAACTTTTACTAAATCCAGCTTCTCAACAGATAGCAGTAATGAATCATGAATAGACATCTTGGGCGGTAGCCTTTTTCGTCGTTGATACAAAGCTTAAAAAAATCTTGGCCGGGAAAGAATTAAAATGGAGGGGCTTTCCTGTAATCCATTGACATTCATTTTTTCCCTTGAGGATGGCGGAGGGGAAAAAAGTTAGGATAGGGGAGGAGATGGAAAGTGAGGCTTAGAGACAAAGTAGGTATAGTGACCGGGGCCGGACGGGGCATTGGAGAAGAGATTGCTTGGCGCTTCGTCGAAGAAGGAGCCAAAGTAAATAACGCCGGTATCCTTCGCGACGCCATGCTGCATAAGATGACCGATGAGCAATGGGATCAGGTCATCGACGTGAACTTGAAAGGCGTATTTCTCTGCACCCAGTGTGCGGCCCGGGTCATGCGGGAAAAAGGGTATGGGAAAATTATCAATCTCTCTTCAGTCATGTGGAGAGGAAATCCGGGGCAGCTTAACTATTCAGCGTCGAAGGCGGGGGTTATCGGAATGACCAGGACCGCGGCCAAAGAGCTGGCATCCAAGGGGATCAACGTCAACGCCATTGCCCCGGGATTGATCTGGACGGATATGCTCAAGTCCATGCCTGCAACGATTCTCGAACACATGCAGAAGACCTTAGCCTCTATCGTTCCCTTAAACCGCATGGGGTCCCCTCGAGATATCGCGAATTTGGCTCTTTTCTTAGCCTCGGATGAAAGCTCTTATATTACCGGCCAGGTGATCTATTGCGACGGCGGGATGATCATTTAAAAGGAAATTGCAGGGATTTATAAATAATTGTAATCGATGGAGGGGTTAAGATGTCGGCATTAAAAGGTATTCGCATCTTGGATTTGACCGTTACTCTTCCGGGCCCTTACTGCACCCATCTATTGGCTGATTTTGGGGCAGAGGTGATTAAGATCGAAAACCCGGAAGGAGGAGACTGGTTCCGACGCGATAAGCCCACGATCAATGGAGTGGGCCTTCGTTTTCTTAATCTCAATCGCAACAAGAAAAGCATGGCTTTAAATCTCAAATCCCCGCAGGGGAAAAAAATCTTCTTCGAGCTGGCCAAGACCGCCCACGCAGTGGTGGAAGGATTTCGCCCCGGGGTAGTGGAACGCCTGGGAATTGATTATTCCCGGATGAAAGAGGTGAATCCCCAGATTGTTTATTGTTCCATCTCCGGATATGGTCAGGATGGCCCCTATCGGCTGTTGGCCGGTCATGACATTAATTACCTTGGCTACAGCGGGATCTTGGACTTGGGAGGGTTCGAAGATCGGCCTCCCTCCTTGCCCGCCGTGCCTATCGCCGACTACAGTGCAGGTGGGTTAATGGCCACCGTAGGGATTTTGCTGGCTCTGATGGCAGCCCAGAGGACGGGAAGAGGTCAGTTCGTGGACATTTCCATGCTCGACGGGGTAATCGGATTTCAGCATGCCCCTTTAGCTGAGTATCTCTCTACAGGTCAGACACCCAGGAGGGGAAAATTTTGGCTGGCTGGAAACATCCCCTGTTATTCACTCTACGAGACCAAGGATGGGAAGGCGATTACTCTAGGGCCTCTGGAGCCGCATTTTTGGGCCAATCTTTGTCGGGCTCTGGGGAGGGAAGATTTCGTCGGGCATCAGTGGGCCGAGGGGGAAAAAGGCCGGGAGGTTTATGCCTTTTTAAAAAAGACCTTTCGCCAAAAGACCCGCGATGAATGGGTGGCGTTTTTTCAAGGGCAAGACATTTGCCTGGGACCGGTCAAAGACATGAGGGAAGCCATCGAGGACCCACAGGTTAAGCATCGGAAGATGATCATTGATGTAGAACATGCTCAATCTGGCCCTTGGAAACAGATCGGCATCCCCATCAAGCTTTCAGAAACTCCGGGGGAGGTAGTTCACCCAGCCCCATCCTTGGGGCAGCACACCGAAGAGATCCTCAAAGAGCTGGGATACTCTGTTGAGGCCATTGAAGGTCTGTGGGGAGAAAAAGTCATTTAAATTTCCGAACCTGCAATTCCTCTGAATTTAAGATCTTCGAATTTGACTCACCTTCGATCTGGTTTGGCCACCGCATGGGCGAAACGCCTATAAAATTATGATAATAAAAATATTTTTACAAAAAATGGGAGGAGGAGATTTTTTAATATCACTAAAAATTTTCTTGACAAAGGATGCATATTGAGTATCATTCGAATAAAGTTGGGAACGTTTTTACCTGGTCACGTGCCTGCAGTATTCGGTCTCTTCTCGTCATTGCAAGAAGGTTACCATGGCACATAAAAAAAGGGAGTTTTCTGACTCCTCACCGAAGAAGAGGACCCCCCAAGGGGAAAGCAAGAAGCGGCTGATTTTAAAAGTGGCGACGGGGGTCTTCGCCGAAAAAGGTTTCCATGAGACCACCATCGCCCAGATCGCTCAGATAGCCAAAATTGCCGAAGGCAGCATTTACCATTATTTCGAGAACAAAGAAGACCTGCTCTTCTCCATCCCCGAAGAACGGATGGAAAATTTCTTTTCCAGCCTCCGCGAGCATTTAGAGGGAATCAAAGGTACCCTTTCCAAACTCCGTAAGATTATCTGGTACCATCTCCATTTTTATGAAAAAAACCAAGATTATGTGCTGATTCTTCTGCAAAACATCCGGCTAAACCCCCGCTTCCAGTCCACGAGGGCGTATCAGTTGATCCGTGAATTCGCCAAGCTTGTGGCGCAAATCATTGAAGAAGGGAAAAAGGAGAAAGTTATTCGGTCGGATGTTGATTCCAGGTTGCTCCGGGATGCAATTTTGGGCGCCATTGAACACATCACCATTCGAGGGTCCATCTTGGGGAGATTATCTACCTTAACTGAGGCAACCAAACCGCTGTATGATTTTTTCGTCTCCGGGATCCAGACTCAGAGCAGTATGGTCACCTTGCCTCTCCGAGAATTCCTTAGGCCGAAAAAAACTTTTAGAAAAAGAATCGGGAGAAGGTCCACAAAGATTTGATCTCGGTCAATTTTTTAGAAAGGAGGGAAGATGAAAGCCATCGACACTCATGTTCATCCGGGAACAAAAGAAGACGTCATCGATTGCGGGGGCAAATACATTGAAGACGCCTTTCGTTTCTTCGGGAAAAAGGTTGAGGTATTGACCGAAGAAGCTCTGGCCGAGCAATATCAGTCTCTGGACATTATGGGAGTTCTTCTGGCGTGGGATGCCGAAACCAATACCGGCAACAAGAGGCTTTCTAATGAATACGTCGCCGGGCTGGTCAAGAAATACCCTAAGACCTTCATCGGGTTTGCCGGGGTGGACCCCTGGAAGGGCAAGGTGGCCATTCAAGAGGTGGAAATAGCCATAAAGGATCTTGGCTTGCGCGGGGTTAAGTTTCAGCAGGCAGCTCAGGCATTCTACCCGAGTGACCAGCGGTTCTATCCCCTCTGGGAGAAGATTGCTGAGTTAAAGGTGCCTGTCCTCTTTCATATGGGAAACACGGGGTACGGAGCGGGTGTCCCTGGGGGAGATGGGATTCGACTGAAGTACTGTCGGCCCATTCCTTATATCGATGACTTGGCGGCAGATTTTCCCGAGCTGACGATCATTGGGGCTCACCCAGCCTGGCCTTGGCAAGATGAAATGCTGGCTGTGGCTATGCACAAAGCGAATGTCTATATTGACCTTTCCGGCTGGTCTCCCAAATATTTCCCTTCTTCCCTTGTCCAGTATGCGAACACTTTTTTACAAGATAAGTGCCTTTTCGGATCCGATCATCCCTATTTGACTCCAAAACGGTGGCTGACCGATTTCGAAAAAATACAGATGAAGGCGGAAGTAAAAGAGAAAATCCTTCTGCGAAATGCTCAAAAACTTTTTCGGATTTGAGAATAGAATGATTCTCTATTGAGGGAGGATGCCAATGGCTCTAAAAACCGGCAAAGAATATGTTCAAAGCCTGAAGGAGATGAACCCTCATCCCACAGTGTATCTTTTCGGGGAGAAAATGCTGGACCCCCATGATCATCCCATGGTTAAACCCTCCCAAAACTCTGTGGCCCTTACCTATGACCTCGCTCATGACCCCCTCCACGAAGACCTGCTGACGGCCCGCTCACACCTCACCGGGCAGAAGGTGAACCGCTTCTGCCATATCTACCAGAGCCGCGATGACCTAGTTAAAAAGGTCAAGATGTTTCGACTGCTGGGCCAGATGACGGCCACCTGCTTTCAGCGATGCACCACCTGCGACGGCGGGAACATTATGTACCTGGCCACCTATGAAGTAGATCAGAAGTTCGGGACGAAGTACCACGAGCGTTTTAAAAGTTTTTTCAAACGTCTTCAGGAGAACGACCTGATCGCGGGCATTGCCATGACCGATGTCAAGGGTGATCGAAGTCTTCGGCCCAGCGAACAGGCTGATCCCGACCTCTACCTTCATGTGGTGGAGGAGAAGAAAGACGGGATCGTCGTGCGGGGAGCCAAAGCCCACCAGACCGGCGCTCTGAATTGCCATTACACGGTGGTCATGCCCACCCGGGCTATGGCGCCGGAAGATAAGGATTACGCCGTGGCTTTCTCCGTACCCATGAGCAGCCCGGGTTTAATCCATGTTTATGGGCGGCAGTTCTCCGA
>Ga0180009_10000342_pt1 | contig 66344 bp, 58 predicted proteins | sample OS_PC_MetaG_FD_123537 | JGI IMG/M metagenome (GOLD analysis project Ga0180009, IMG submission 123537) | Groundwater microbial communities from the Aspo Hard Rock Laboratory (HRL) deep subsurface site, Sweden - OS_PC_MetaG | ecosystem: Environmental > Aquatic > Deep subsurface > Groundwater... | reverse complement strand
TCGTCGCCACGGCATGGTGGGGCACCTGTTTCAAGGTCGCTACAAGGCGATCCTGGTGCAGAAGGAGACTTACTTACTGGAACTGACAAGATATGTCGTGTTGAATCCGCTAAGAGCCGGCATGGTCGAAAAACCGGAAGCTTGGCCCTGGAGTAGCTATCGATCTGTGATTGGCGAAACGAATGCACCGGAGTGGCTGGATGGAGATTGGCTACTCAGCCAGTTTGGCAAGGAACGGAAAAGCGCTATCGGGTCCTACCGTCGATTCGTAATGGAAGGCAAAGGGCTACCCAGCCCGCTAAACCAAACCCGACATCAACTATTGTTGGGGGATGATACTTTCGTGGAACAGCACCAGCAGGACAAAAAGCCCGAAGAACTCCGGGAAGTTTCGAAAGCCCACCGGCGATCTGTTGCGATGCCGCTGGATAATTATCGACAACGCTATCAGAACAGAAATGAAGCGATGGCCCGGGCCTATCTGTCCGGCGCCTATACCATGTCCGAAATCGGCGCTCATTTCGGCGTTCATTACATGACAGTGAGCCGTGCGGTGCGGCGATTTGAGCTGAACAACAGGGAGTGATGTTGGAATGTTAGAACTGACCCTATTACGCTTAGACCATGAAACTAAATTACGACCAAATAACGGATTCTCTTTACATTCATTTAGCGGACAGGTCTTCCGTCGATTCAGACGAAGTGGCCGACGGCGTTGTTTTGGACTTTGATAAAAACGGCGCCTTGGTTGGTATCGACGTTCAGCATGCCAGTCAAAAGGCGGATATTAAGAATTTGTCATTGCTACATTTGCATTGACGGAATTGGATGCCGCTTGACGCTATCGGTTTTCGACTTGCTTCAAAAGGCAGTGGTTTGCTTATAATATCGGCCTCAATTATCCATAAAAGTAACCCGACCCTAATGTATCCCCTCAAAAAGCTCGTTCCCATGCTCTGCATGGGAATGCTGCTTTAGACGCTCTGCGTCGACTGCGGCGGGCAATTGGATTGAGAAATCATAGAGAGTGTAGCGTAGCTCTTATCGGGATTATCGACCTCTGGGGACGCAGAGCGTCCCGGGATGCATTCCCACGCAGAGCGTAGGAACGATGAAAAAAATTTATATATCTATCAACCAGTTTACAGCCAAAAAATTGTTTTATTTGGCTCTTTCGTGGGGATACCTCAGAACCCGACCCCTTTTCTCGCCGTGACCTAGAAGCACGTCACGGCGAGGTAAACAACTGCGACACTTTTCCGGAACAAACGATACTCTGCACCCAAGGCGATGATGTTGATGGATTGATCGGTGGGTGCATGACTTGTTTGAATCCAGCCGCCTGGCTAAGAGACACCTTGGAAAAACTCCCCACCGGCCCAATAGCCGCATCGACGAACTTCTGCCGTTTGCAATCACAGATTAATATCTGGCAGTAAACTGGAGTCGTGGTATGGCCGCTCGTTTTTTTAGACCGTATCCCAAGCAAAATCGAAATTATGAGGTAGCCACAGAATTTGAAAAATAGTATGGTAGGCTTAAATTTGATGATCTTGGGCCCCACACTACTTGCAAATGAGGCATCCGCGAAATTTCTAGGTCATCGATCAATCTGAATAAGGCCTTCCGCACAAAGGAGACTACCATATGATGGAAACCGGCGTCAGAAAGATTTGTGAAACCGTTTGGCAGTTTTGGCCAACCCTGGTGTGCTGGAGCGGGGTGGTTGTTTCGCTGGTAATCATCGAACGGATCAGTGTGCCTCCTTGCCGTTGGGATAGCTTGATCCTCGGTGTCGCTCAAGACATGCGCCATAGCCAGCTGGACCGATTCTTTGCCTGGATCACCTGGACAGGCTCTCTGTACTTACTAACACCAGCCACGGCGATCATCACCGTTCACCTGAGTCGCGCCGGAAGAAGTGGAGATGCCTGGCTGCTGGCACTAGGACTGGCTGGCGCCAGTCTGCTGGCCCACGGCAGCAAACCCTTGTTTGGGCGCGGGCGGCCCGACCTGTTCACCTCGTTGGTGGAGTTGCCCGCTGACGCCTCCTATCCCAGCGCCCATTCGGCACAGATATTAGCGTTCGCGTTGTCTCTGTTCCTGACGCTGCGACCTGTCGCCATTCCAAATACTGCTCTCTTATTGGGCATCTTGCTGCTCTGGGCCATCGCGGTGGGTCTTTCGCGTGTCTACCTGCAGGTGCATTACCCATCCGACGTGGTCGGCGGGGCTATGTTGGCATTGCTTTGGGTTTATGGGCTGGAGCATCTTCTCCATGTCTTGGGAATGCGAGTGAGGTGAATCATGCGCAACAAGTTCTTGGGCACTGGCCAGAGCGGTTACCGGCCGCTGCGCAAATTCAGGGTCTGCCTGTCCGGGCTGCGCTATGCGGTGCTGTATGATTTCAGCGTGGCCTACAAAGTCGTCATTTCCATGGTTCTCCTAGGCATCACTTTCTATTACCGGCAGTGGGTTGATTTCGTTTCCGTCTTCGCGGCCACGGGTCTTATGCTGATCGCGGAAATGTTCAATACCACCATCGAGGCGCTGTGTGACTTCGTGGAAACCCGGGAAAACGAAAAAATTCGGGTAATCAAGGATATCGCTGCAGCGGCGACCGGCATCAGTATTCTGATCTGGCTCGTGGTTCTGGTCGCTGAACTGGGGTATTTGTGGCCGCTGATTCTCAAATAAGAAAGCCACATAGAGGCCAAAAGTTATGAGTGCTTTTCTAACTTATCGGAACCGATCGGCTGAATGCTCTATTTGCGGTCTTATCCGTTGACCGCATCCTTCAAGGCTTTGCCCGGTTTGAAGCTCAGCACGGAAGGGCGATAGGGGTACCCATTAGCCTGTCGAAGTCAAAAAGCCAAACTAATCCTTCAAGCAAATTTTGGCTTTTTTTCGAATGTACTGTCTTTAAGATCAATCTCTTCAACCTGTTATTGAAACAGTGGGTTTCGTGGTCGAGAGGTCCGATAATGTGGGTAAGTGGTAGGCAGTAGGGACGCTGTCCATGACTTGTCAGGAAAAAGGGGGCGGGTGTTCGCAGTAACAGTAATTTAGCTAGCGGGTTAAAGTCCCGCCCAATGAGTTGTCCATACGCCTTGTTAAAAATGAGAGATAAATGACGACGGGTTTATTTTGTAATTCAATCCCTTTTTCTAGCCTTCTTCTCCCGCTTGACGGCATGATTTCCCCAGATCATAATCCGGTCGGAATGAGCGATTAGGCGCATTGGATTTCTTATGAGTAATTCCACACAACGACGCCGGCCCCTGCAAGTAGGTAAGTTAAGTAGCGGGGCGTGCCGTGCAGAGAATGAATCATGAAAATTATAAAAATGAATAAGCCTGAAGGAACCGGCCGGCGATGACCGAGGCGAAAGAAAAACCGCCCGTAGACAGTTGTTCGTTGGCTCTGATCGGCAGCGGCGGGGCCGGCGTAATGACCGCCGGTCAGATTCTTCTGGATGCTGCTGCAGAGGCAGGTTATTTCGGCTTGATGACCCGTTCCACCGGTCCACAGGTTCGTGGAGGCGAAGCCGCAGCGGTGCTTCGGTTAGGCGTGACGCCTGTCGGCTGCCAGGATGATCGCATTGATCTCTTAGTCGCGCTGGACTGGGGCAAGGCCGAGCACTTTTCCGACGAGCTGGTGCTGGATGCCGATACCGTGGTTATTGCTGACTCTGCTGAAGGCGAGCCGCCCGTCTGGGTGACAGATTCGGGGGCTCGACACTACGCGGTAAGGCTTAGCGAACTTGCGGGCGAACATTCCGGCTTACGTGCCAATATCATTGCCGTGGGCATCGTCGGGTCGCTTGTCGGTCTCGATTTCGAGTGCATGAAGAATACTATTAAACGCCGGCTAATCGGAAAAGGGAACCTGTTGGCCGATGTCATACAGACTGGACTGCAAGCGAGTATTTCCGCAGCCGAGTCGCTCCAATGTGCCTACAAGCTCGCGCCGCCTCAACCGCAACCGCGTTGGCTGTTGACTGGTAACGAAGCCGTCGGCATGGGTGCGCTGCGCGGCGGTGTGCGGTTCTGTGCCGCCTATCCGATCACGCCTTCCACTGAGATTCAGGAATGGTTGGCTAGACGGCTCCCCGAGGTAGGCGGCTGTTTGGTACAGGCCGAAGACGAACTCGCCTCGATCAACATGTGCATTGGCGCCTCGTTTGGCGGGGGGCCGGCTATGACAGCCACCTCGGGCCCGGGGTTATCTCTGATGGTCGAGGCGCTGGGGCTGGCGGTGGCGACCGAGACGCCACTGGTTGTGGTTGACGTTATGCGTGGCGGCCCGTCTACTGGCATTCCCACCAAGTCCGAGCAGGCCGATCTCGCCATTGCCGTTTATGGCGCGCACGGCGACGCACCTCGGTTGGTGTTGGCACCCAACGGTATTGGCGACTGCGTGACGACCACCCAATGGGCCGTGTTTCTGGCCGAGGCGCTGCAATGCCCGGCTGTGGTGTTGAGCGACCAGTTTTTGGGGCAGTCGCGCGCTGCCATTACGCCACCGAAGGATCGCGAGTGGCGCGCCGAGCGGCGCATAGCGCCGGCGGACATCTCGGATTTCCAACGTTTTAGGGATTCCAGCGACGGTATCTCGATAATGGGCATTCCCGGCACGCCGGGTAGCGAATACACAGCTACGGGTTTGAGCCACAAACCATCGGCGCGCCCCTCGGCCATATCTGCCGACCATCGCCTACAGTTGGACAAGCAACTCCGCAAGCTCGAGCAATTCGATTACGGCGATGACTGGGCCGACATCGAGGGTGATGGCTCTCTTGGGTTGCTGACCTGGGGTTCCACCACCCAAGCCGCTCGCGAGGCGGTAGCGCGGGTTCGTGCCGATGGATCGGCGGTACGGCTCGTGTCGCTAAGGCTGATCGCCCCGCTTGATCGTGTCCGGCTCGCGAGGGCTTTGGAAGGGATAGATCGCCTGTTGGTGGTCGAACAAAGCCACGGAGCACAGTTCTTTAGGTATCTGCGGGCCGGCTGCGAGCTGCCGTCGCACACTCGCAGCCTTGCCGAGCCCGGCCCCCTGCTCTTGCGGCCGGGTCGGATCGCCGCTACGCTTCGCGTACTAGAGATGGAGCAGGTCAAGTGAGCGGAGAACATCAAGTTAAGCCCCGCGCCCTCGCGCACAAGGACTACAAGTCGAGCTACAAGCCCGTATGGTGCGCAGGCTGCGGTGATTACGGCGTGCTCAACGCGCTCACGAAGTCACTCGCAGCACTGGAAATTCCCACTGAGCAGGTTGCCTTGATCTCCGGTATCGGTTGCTCATCGCGGCTTCCGGCCTATACCCGGGCCTATGGTTTCCACGGCGTGCATGGCCGTGCATTGCCTGTGGCCGCAGGGCTAGCCATCAGCCGGCCGGAGCTCACGGTCATCGCCGTAGGCGGCGACGGGGATGGTTTCTCGATCGGCGGCAACCACTTCATCCATGCTTGCCGGCGCAACGCCAATTTCAGTTATCTGGTGATGGACAACGCGGTTTACGGTATGACGAAGGGACAGGCTTCGCCGACCACTGAGAGTGACTGGACCGGTTCGAAACTGGCCCCGCAAGGCACACATCAACCGCCCTTTCAGCCGCTGGAAATGGCCCTGGCTGCCGGGGCGCCGTTCATCGCGCGGGCCTTCTCTAATGCCTCCAACGAACTCGCGCAGATCATCAGCGAGGCCATCGAATTTCCCGGTTTCGCTTTTGTGCAGATATTGAGTCCGTGCGTTACTTTCCGTCCGGAACAGCTTAACTGGAAGAAACAGGTACACGAGGCTTTTTCGCCGACCGCTGACAAGCGCGAGGCCTATCTCAAATTACTTGACGATGACGGCATCGGCACTGGGATTCTTTATCGTGCCCCACGGCCCTGCTTTCAGCCCGATACCGCCGCGGCCCGAAGCCTAGCGGCGATCGCGGCCGACTTTGAGGTACCCGCATGAGCATGCTGAACGACGGTCCTCGGTTGACACATCCCGTACCTTTTATTCTTAGACGGTTTTACGATCAAAAGGGAGTAAATGAAGTCGTGAGAAAAATGCCTGTAGATCATTCATCCTGCTTTATTGAGTTTGTATTGGGTTTTGAGCCAAATGCCGAACCTAGTCAAAGCCCAGCCACGGGTCATGATGTCAACGCTCAAACAAAAACTAATAAACCACATGGATGTGCCGAACCATTCCTGCCAAAGAATCATGCCCATGATTACTGAGATCAGGCCGCCAAGGGTGGCTGCGGTGAAGTGGGAAAATCGCACGCTATAAGCCGCGAATATCCGAAAAATACCTTTTATCAGCAAATACGCCGCGGCCAATAAGATGAGCTTATCCGAGGACTTATTTAGCTCGGTCAGGACGATCAAGCCAAACACGGTATCTAAGACCCCGATTTGCAAGTTTACATAGAATTCCTTGGTTTGACGCTGTAAAAAAGTATCGTAACAGGCCATAAAACCGGTTACCAAAATCACGATCGATACTATCGGCAGCCAGGAGCTGTTTTGATTCATGATACGCACTCCAGGGGCCAATGCGGACAAAACGGTCAGTAGTATGCCGGCAATCGACAATGCCAAGCCTCGCACTAATAGCGTATTGCGCTGATTGAGAAAATGGTCGAATTCGGTTTTCGATTCGGTTGAAATCATTTCTTTCTCCTTTTTAAAACAAAATTTTAGATAGGAAAATCACAGCCTTTCAATAATTTATGCCTCGAGCGGGCGCGCGTTGTTAAACCAGTTCGGGCAATGGCATAATCATATTGGTTTCCTTGGTTCGGACCAATAGTTATTGCTAAAACAAGATGCCCGGATTTCGGTAAAAAGGTTACCATATCATGAAAACGATCGGTAAAGGGGGCGGGTAAAGGGGCATTAGCGCCTACTCTATGACGCATTTGAGTGGTTAACGTTCTCCGGTTCTGGAGTCACTGCGAATATAACAGTAATAAACGGGGCAGTAATTATATTCGCCCCCTAGCCCTTGTGATTCCAGCAATTCCCAATTTGAGGATAAAAAAGGGTGCGGGGTGTGCTTGGCGAGGATGTCGGCGGCAGGGCAGATTTTTGCTCCTGCAAAATCTGCATTCACGCCATCCTTGGCGTTCGAGCCGCCGTCAAGCCCCCATGGATGGGTTTACCCAGCACCTAAATTCCATGAGCCATTAGCTATGATTAACTATCTGGGATAATTTAGGTGCTGGGTTCACGGCGTTCCTCGACAGGCATACCCCGCATCCTGAATACGGCGAAATTTCTCAAACTGGGAATTGCTGTTGTGATTCTAATTTGAGACTTTAGCAGGAAGGGGTTGCAACTTTGCCCTAAACGTTTCGACCGTGGCCAAAGGAAATTGAAATGTTCGGGGCGGGTTGAATAACCCGCCCCACGAGAGTGACCGGAGCAAATAATGGGAAAAAACACTGCCAAGTCTTGCTGTCAGGCATCTATAGCCAAATTGGACGATTGCTATCTGTTTAAATATTCGAGTTAAATCAAGCCCGAAAATCATACAAAACAACATCTGTTTCGCCCGCTATGCTTGGCTTCATAAAGCGCACGGTCGGCTCTTCTGATCAGTTCATCGATAGACTGTGTTTCGGGGTTCAGACACGCAATACCCAAACTAGCGGTAATTGTTTGCTCGATACCGGGAAGACTCAATTCGGCGATAGTCTCACGAAGTCGCTCTGCAAATTTAAGCGCGCTATGCGAATCCGCCTCTTCCAGAAGCAAAACAAATTCCTCGCCGCCGAAACGCGCGGCAAAATCGCTGTCTCGGCAACTTTTTCGAAAACAGTCGGCGATCATAACCAATACTTGGTCGCCGACTGCGTGACCATAGATATCGTTGAAGCGCTTGAAGTGATCGATATCCAACATGATGACCGATAGGTTCCGTTTGTAACGCAGGGAGGCGCGAAATATCGGTTCGCCTTTTTGATAGAATGCACGCCGGTTAAAAATATTGGTCAACGGGTCTCTTGTTGCTAATAATTCAAGCTCCCGTGTGCGGTCTTTGACTTTTTGTTCTAGCGTTGCGTTGAGTCGCTTTAACTCGGTTTGCGTTTGTACGAAGTGGTGTAACGAAATGGCGATCAATGCCAATGAAAAGCTTAATAAGCCCCAGGCCAGCGGTATTCGCCGCCAAGGTAGAATGCTGTGTGCCACGGCCATGTCGAGCAATAACAATAGACCGAAAAAAGCAAATGTGACGATGATGACTTTTTGCTCATTGTTGACATGACGAAATCTCGAGAAAGCCACTGCAAACAATAGCGACAGGCTGATCGCAAATAAACCGTCAAAAACAAAATACATTCTGGAAATTGCGCTATAACCGAGCAATGGCAATATATTGGCGCCTACTGCATAGGCTAAATGAAATCGCCATAGCGCACCGATCAATTTTTGATACTTAATTCCGGCGCACCATTCCCCGAACAATAAAGCCATCGCGACCGGCAATAAAAAATAGCCGGTCGCAGCCAGATGATCCCAAAACAACGGTGCGTTGATGAACCATAATTTGACTTGGCTCTGACCGAAGACCATCAAGGCGGAAGCCAAGGCGAACAATGCTAGATAATAAAAACTTCTCCGTTCGGCTTGCAGTAACGCGAAAAAAAAGGCCAAGCCGGCGATCAGCAAGGAAAAGCCGCTAACGACAATTTGTTCCACCGAATGATCGAGAATCAATTTAATCAAATCGAGTCGTTCCATCAACCTAACCTCGCCCCATAGGCCGATGTCGCTATAGTCGGAAAACACCCGAAAATAAAGAAACTTGCCCGCAAAATCGGCAGGCAGTTGGATCATGTGCCAAGGCCAACCTTCGAAACGTCCATGACCGTTATGATCGAAATAGCCGTACTGATAGATTTTTTGCCCATCCAGATAAGCTTGAACAATTAAGTCGACACTGTAGATATAAATGACCGGGTCGTGCCAATTGCCATTCGGTAAAGCAGTACGGAACCAAGCATTGGTCTGTCCGTCGCGTCCCGGAGGGTTGGAAGGAAAGTCGATTGCTTGCCATGCTTCGCTAGAGTTGTCTTGCAAAGCCCACTCCGGTCGTCCTTGAACATCGAAAGGCGAGTCGCCCCAGCGGTATTGCCAGTCGTTATGTAATTGCAGGGGTGATTCATGTGCTTGGAGACAGACCGTAAAAAGTGACAGGCAAAGCAATAAGCCGCCTTTCAGTCGGTGTTCCGTCACAAGATCTATGAAGTAAGCGACTAATCGTGTAAGCAACTGTATCAATCGGCCTGATAATAGAGATTGACGGGAAAATCGAAGATTGCGTTGGGTAGATAATTTATTTCACACCCGTTTTTTAACCAAAATGTATAAATAAGGCTTTGCATAAGTCTCATGGCCGAAGTATAGCAGCGTAATGCTTCGGAAAATGGTCATGTTTCACAAGCCGGTATAAGCGATTCATTAAATTATTCGAATCAAGGTAGTTTGTTTCTCCATCCGTGTCGGGGCTGCAATCCAGACACGAACGTTTCAAGCTAAGGTGATTTATGACAATCGTTTCGGACGGGTTGATAAAACCCGTCCGGCGGCGAGATGGTAGCCTAAAACTCATACTTTATCGTGCTAAGCCGGCTTTCCAAGGCCGCCAACAACTCTTTTCCGGATTTGACCGTTCCAAAATCGGCCGGCTCTAGGCTTTTGCCGGTTAATACCGAGAATCGTGATAATAAATTCTTTAGGCGGTTTTGTTCGCTAACGGTAAAACGATATTGCTGAATCCAATACTCGAAGTTAGGTACTTCGGGGGAGTTAACAAGCTTGGCGCGTTCTTCGAGCTTTTCGAGCAGGAGGTCCAGAAGGCCAATGTTGTCTCTTATCAATTTCTCGACGACCTTCGGATCGAGATTGCGTCCCGGCTCCAAACGGTTATCCGAAACGACTTTTAAACACTGGATCAATTCCCCAGTCGAAAATCGCGCCGCCGTCTCAAAGAATGCCGAGGCTTCCATGTCGCATAAATGCTCATGATTGTAATCGAACTGAGGTTTTGACGCCGTCAAAAGGGATGTCGTAGCGCATGGCAAGCCGTAGATAGGCATCGGATAGTAATTTCTACCGGTATCGGCATCGCTGATTTTATTGATTGTCCAAGCGCTACCGATATCATGCATCCTGTGACCCGCAACACCAACATTGACGAATAGCGCATTTTCAAGGCCGGCACTAACGGCTTGCGTATAGGCCAAACCTGCCGCCATTGCGCTTTTTCCCGGTCCCGTTACGGTTAAATAAACCGCTTCATTACAATAAATTGTAAATGCGTGCATCGTAGTGTTTTTTTTCAAACCGAAGTGCGCAACTAGTGGTTTCGCCTCGCATGGCAACGCAACCGCAAGAAAAATATTCACTGCCAAAATAATCAACCCTTCTGTATCTTTGTTGCAAAGATACAACAATTAAATGGTAAATCTTGATCGATTTCACAAGAAAGTTTCATAATAATTAATAGATTGTTGCATTATATTAAATTTTGGATTAGATTTGCATTACAACAACAAAAACGAGGATCGACTGATGAGCGCTGTTATGCAAACCTTTCCAGAAAGACGCCGGGGAACGGCAGCTTTAATCGATGAATTAAGAAAAGAACGACATGAAGTGTGGGCAATGTATTGCCGTATTGCCGAGCTGAAGCCGTTTTCGGCAGGTAAAAAAGTTCAAACTCGGCTGTCTGAATTTTCGCAATTACTAGTCGATTATGTGTCGCTGTGGCACTTCGGTATTTATGAACGATTACTGTCCGGTAACGAAAAACGCCAAGCGTTGTTATCTTTTTCGAACGAACTCTATCCCGAGCTATCGAGAACCACCGATGCGGCAATCGTTTTCAACGATAAGTACGAACACGCCAAAAACCATCTAACGCCCAGCTCTCTCGAGCAAGATTTATCCGTTCTAGGCGAGCATTTGGCCATCCGCATGTCCCTGGAAGACAAGCTTTGCAATATGCTGCTAAATTAATCCAGCTTTAACATTTGCCGGACATATAATATTGAAAATTAAGGAATAAAAAATTTATGGCATTACAATACCATTTTTGGCGGATTTTTTAACTCTTATACTTCAATGGTTTAGACCGTAGGCACTAGATTTGTTAAGGCTGGGTTAAATGATAAAAATTTATGCTCTATAAAAAATAAGCCGCTGTCGGGTAATTCGATAGCGGCTTTTTTGTCCTCTTATTTTGCCCTATCATTATCCGGATCGAAAGTGGTTCCGGTGTCGTCGTCTTGCACCTTAATAAAGCGCTCTCTCAATCGTGAAAATGCACTCCATAGCGTGGTGTCCATGACGACCTCATTGCCGATTGACACGATAACTCTAGCCAATTCCGGTATGCTCGTTTTATTTGCGATCAAATAAAGCGGCTGGACATACAGAATCGAGTGTTCCATCGGCAAAATAATCATCCGCCCCATTTCCACCCGAGAACCGCGCTGGTCCCAGAGCGTAAGCTGGGCAGAGATATCCGGGTCTTGCTCGATCAATGCCTCGACCTGTGCCGGCCCGTTGACTTGAACTTCCTTCGCAAATTGGTAAACCGTGATGCTTTTTTTGAAGGCGTCACCGCACTTTTCTCTATCCATCACGCTGGCGACGCCAACCATGCTCAAGTTCTGATTGTTGATCGGCGTCATCGGATTGATCATGACGAATTCTTCCTTGCCGTCGCAATTGCCTAAGTCTACCGTTTGGTAATAAGGCTTAACCTCTTTATCCCTTACTTCCGCAAAATTCCAAGTCTCGGCCTGTTGATAAAATAATGCCGGGTCGCGCTGATGATATTTGGCATAGACTTTCATTTGCAAATAGAACAGGTCGCGCGGAAAACGCAATTGTCGCTTTAATTCGGTCGGCATTTCGTCGATATCGCGGAATACGCCGGGGTAAGCCCTGTCGTAAGCCTGAATGATCACATCCGACGGATCGGAAACATAAAAACGAGTTAAACCGCTGTAAGCATCGACGGTGATCTTGACCGAATTGCGGATATAGTTGAATTCCTTGCTACCGACTAAAAAATCATCCTCGGCCGATTTCGATACCGGATACCAATTCGACAAGGTATAGGCGTCTTGCACCCAATAGAATCGGTTTTTCGTGACGACCAGATAAGGGTCTTTGTCTAAATGCAGAAATGGCGCCAGGTGACTGATTCGGTCGACGACATTCCGACGAATCAATAAGCGGCTCTCTCGAGATATATTGGTCGAGAAAAATATTTTTTCGTCTTTGAAAAAAAACGAAAACAATGCCTTTCTGAACAGCGAAGGAATAGGTATTCCGCCGCTGCCGGTATAAACCGCGTCGATCGCGGGATCCGGCTGAGTTCCCGAAAGCGCAACTACGTCGAGCTTATTCGGTACGATTGCGTACTTATAATTCTCCATTCCGTAATAGATATCGGGGTGTTTGACTTCTAAACCGACATTAGAGCTTAAATCCAAGTCCCGCAAAAACCAACGAATCGGATTGCCCGCATCTTGCGCCGCCGGCGTCATAACCGCGCCGTAACCATGCGTAAAACGCAAATGCGTGTTTTCCCAGTTTTGCGCTTCTTTAGGGAGTTTGGAGATATTCATTTCCCGTGCGGCAAGATTGACCTGGCGTTTGAAACCGTCGATGAAATAACGGCCTTCGTCGACATCGAGAAAATGATAATACGGTCGGATGCTTTGAATTTGGTTGTAAACATCGCTCAAAAATTCGCGATCCCAAACCGGAATATTTTCGAAACGTCTACGGGTGCTCCATGCTTCGATATCCTTGGTCGGGTCGAGATTCACCGTAAAATCGACGATATCGATATTTTTTAAATCATAAGCATCGAGCGTCGCGACTATATTGTGATCGATAAACGGGCGCTGCGTCCTAACCGGATTAGGCTTGACGATAAATTTATCGATCAATTCAGGTATGAATTTGACTTCTTGCAGTCCTAACGCGCTGACAAAGACTACCAATGAAATCAAAAACGGGACTTTGGTCCGCGTCGTTTCGGAGAAATAATAAAACAGCAATGAAATCGCAGCAGCCAGAAACCCCAGAATCGAGAGCCAAATCAACGGTAGTTGATAGCGTATTTCGACGAAGCCCGGCCCTGAAAACACGGGCTCGTGTCGGTCGACATAAAGCAGCGAAAACCGGTACAGCATAAAGCCCCAAACGACGAACAACACGACAAAGCCGAATAATACCGCCAGATGAACTTTAGCGGCCTTCGGAAATTCTTTGGCTTGACTTGGGATAAACGTATGCTGTACCCAGTATTGAAAGGCGACCATTAATAAAATAATGACCGCGGTAGCTAGTAGCTCTTCCTGGATAAGTAAATAAATCGGATAAGACAGCAAATAAAAGCCGATATCCTGTCCGTAAACGGGTTCAACGACCCCGGATGACCCGCCAAAGAAATACAGCAGTCCCATTTCCCATTGATGGTAAAAGGGCATCGCAATCGCAATGGCTAAAATCAATGCGACCGGCGTCGAAAATTTGATCGACAAGCTCATGAACAGATCGGCTAGGCTCTCGAAGCGCTTGCGCTTGGTCGAATCTTGCAATACATCTTGATTAGGGTTGAACCCCAGATAACGGGCTGCCAACCAAAAATGCAAAAAGAAAATCGAAAAGAAAACTGCGGTGACCGCGCCCGAAAGAAAAAAGCGGTAAAGCAATCTCAGCCAAAAATAGCCTTCATACCTTAATGCTTGAAACCACCAATAATCGACGATCAGATCGAGAAATACGAAATAGAATGCGACATAAACGACAAGCAATATGCCGAGGGTTGCCGCAATAATCTTGGTTAAATGTCTCGGAATCCGCATAGTTTCCTCATTAAATCTATGGCTTTACGCATTGTGCTTGTCGAAATGCATGTATTCTAACATCCATCACCGAATTTGCCTCGTTATCGTGTCAAGGCCTAGGTATCTATATATCTCTATTTAACACAGCTCGGGCAAGCCGAAACCAGAGAGAAAATCATTTTCGTAAAGAGACTAGTTGCTGGTTTTTCTGTCATTGGAAAAGACAGAGTATGAGCATCCATATTTTTGTTATTCCTATCGCGCTTCGAATTTCGGTATTAGCGCATGAAGGCGTATGCGTTGGCTCCCACGGTCCTCCATGGATACCCATACCTTGGCTGCGGATGCAAGATCGGTATGTATTCCCACGCTGGAGCGGTGGGAACGAGGAAGGGTCTGAATGCCGGTAATCCTTCGTCATATAGCGGTTTAACTTAGGGTTTCGTGATAAATAACGTCCGGGAGCTATGAGCTTTGTTGAGGGTTCGGTAACTCGCTTGACAGGACGCCGTGAACCCAGCACCTAAATTATGCAAGATAGTTACTATAGCCAAAGGGCTATGGAATTTAGGTGCTGGGTGAATACGTCCGTGTAGGCTTCACGGCAGCGACTGATTGCCAAGGATGGCATGAATGCAGATTTTGCATTACGCCATGGATGGTGTGTATTAGGGCATCAACAGTAGGCGCTTTAGGAGATGCAGGGCAGAAAAATGCTCCTGCATTTTCTGCATTCGTTACATCCTTGTAACTCAGCAATTGCCGAGGAGCAAAAATCTGCAAACGCCATGGATGGCGTGAATGCAGATTTTGCAGGAGCAAAAATCTGCAAACGCCATGGATGGCGTGAATGCAGATTTTGCAGGAGCAAAAATCTGCCCTGCCGCCGACACCTGCCAATCGAGCAACCGAACCCTCCGTAAAATAGGGAAGTTATTTACGACCAAATCCTTATATCCATCGTAGATCTAAATCGGCACCTGGGGCCTGTCAAAGAACACCGTGGATACATCCATGTAGATTCTTTGCCAGCATTTATGCTGTAAAGGCTTGGCCGAGCAACCCGGAGCCGAAATTTGAGTCGCAAAGGGTCAATCTTTCATGCCAAGCTTTTGCTTGCTACTTCATACACATCCTTGGAAATCGCCTCGGTCGACATGATGCGTTCGAGCTCGCCTTTCATCAAAGCTTGCCGGGCCTCGTCATAACGTCGCCATTGCGTCAGTGCGCCAACCATCCTCGATGCGACTTGAGGGTTGAGCGTATTCAACTCAATAATCCTGTCGGCTAAAAATCGATAACCTTGCCCGCTGGCTGCATGAAAATGTAATGGATTGGCCTGGCTAAAAGAACCGACCAACGCACGAACGCGGTTAGGATTCTTTAAATCGAAGTCGGGGTGTTTCAACAGGCGTTGCACCGCTTCGAAAGTATCCGGCGGAGTTGCTGTTGCTTGCAAGGCAAACCACTTGTCCAAGACCAGTGCTTCGTCGCGCCATTGCCGGTAGAAAGCATCCAAGCAAGTTGCGCGGGCCGGATGCGGCGTATTAACGATGACGCCCAATGCGGCGATTTGATCGGTCATATTTTTGGCCGTATCGAATTGCTTGAGCGACCAACGCTGTATTTCGGTATCATCCAGCTTACTCAAATAGCCGAGACACACGTTTTTAACGCGGCGTCGACCGATAGCTTTGGCATCGAAACAACCCGATTCGTCTCGGTGATTATCCAGATATAAGCCTCTTAGATCGTCTTCAAGGTGCTTTGCAATTTGACCGGCAACAAATTCGCGTGCCGTATGAATCGCTTCAACATCAATGACTGGCATTTGTTCGGCCAGATAAGTTTCTGAAGGTAGACTTAACAACAAGGCGAAATACGACAAATCTAGCCAGCAGTTTTGAACGATTTTTCGATAGGCTTCGATCAAGACCGGATTAATCTCAAGCGAACGACCGTTTTGCAAATCGTCGATCAGTTCGGCGATGACGCGACCGGCCAATTGCTGCCCGGCTTCCCAGCGATTGAACGTGTCCGGATCATGGCTCAACAAGAAAGCCAGCTCCTCAAGAGAGCGTTGCATCTTAAGTTTCACCGGCGCTGAAAAACCGCGCAACAATGAAATCACCGGCTTTTGCGGCAATTGCTCGAATACAAAAGTTTGCTCTGTCTCGGTCAATTCGAGCACAATTTTATGACTGACTTGTTCGCTACCTTGCAATCGGCATTGCGCCAGATTACCGTCCGGCAGGATCAATCCGGTTTTAATCGGTATATGCAGCGGTTCCTTGCGAGGCTGGCCGGGTGTCGGCGGGTTGTCTTGCTTAATGGTCAGTGATAATGTTTGCGCGTCGCTATCGTAATGTTCCGAAACGGTCAATACCGGCGTGCCCGCCTGTGAGTACCAGCGTCGAAATTGGGTCAAGCCGACATCATTGGCCGCTTCCATCGCATTGACGAAGTCGTCGCAGGTCACAGCCTGACCGTCGTGACGCTGAAAATACAGATCGCAGCCCTTGCGGAAACCTTGTGGACCGAGCAGCGTATGCAGCATGCGCACGACTTCCGCACCTTTTTCATAGACCGTCAAGGTATAAAAGTTATTGATCTCGATATAGGCGTCGGGCCGGATCGGGTGTGCCAGCGGCCCTGCGTCCTCGGCAAACTGACGAGTGCGTAGCGCGTTAACGTCTTCGATGCGTTTGACCGCTTTCGAGGTTTGATCGCCGGTGAACTCCTGATCGCGGAATACAGTAAAGCCTTCTTTCAAACTCAACTGAAACCAATCCCGGCAAGTCACGCGGTTGCCGCTCCAATTATGGAAATATTCATGCCCGATCACGCCTTCGATATGCTCGTAATCGCTGTCGGTAGCTGTATCCGGGCGCGCCAGGACGAATTTAGTGTTAAATATGTTCAAGCCTTTGTTTTCCATCGCGCCCATGTTGAAATGGCCGACCGCGACGATCATGTACAAATCCAGATCGTATTCGAGTCCGTAAGTCTTCTCGTCCCAGCGCATTGCATTTTTTAGTGATTGCATCGCATGATCGCACTTATCGAGATCGTGGGCTTCGACAAAGATTTCAAGCGCTATTCTTCGCCCCGATTGCGTGGTAAAGCTATCTCTGACGCATTCCAACTGTCCCGCCACCAGCGCAAACAAATAACATGGCTTATTAAACGGGTCCTCCCAGGTAACCCAGTGTTTATTACCGGGCAATTCGCCTTGAGCCTTTTTGTTGCCGTTCGACAGCAATACCGGATATTTATCCTTGTCGCCGACTAGCGTGGTCGTGAAGCGGCTCATCACATCGGGTCGGTCGAGATAATAAGTAATCTTGCGAAAGCCTTCCGCTTCGCATTGCGTGCACAGCATGTTTTTGGAGAGATACAAGCCTTCAAGTGCCGTATTTGCCTTGGGATTGATCGTGTTTTCAATCGTGACGACGAATTTTTCGTGCTGCGGCACGTCGTGAATGACTAAGGCTTCGGATGTTTGCGCATAGCGATCGGGGTTTAATGTATCACCATTCAGCTGAACGCCGAGCAAGGTCAGATTTTCGCCCAGCAATGTTAAGGCACTGTCATCGGCTTTCGAGGCCGGATTTTTGCTCATCGTCAATGTGGCAACGACACGCGTGCTTTCATTATCCAGCGTGAAATTCAAGTCGGTATCGTGGATGAGATATTCCGGCGGTTTGTAGTCTTTGAGATAGATCGTTTGAGGAGAGGCGTCACGCATAATTTAATTCGATATTTTTTGTGAAAGGGAGTTTTCGGTAAAGTTTACCGTAAAAAAGAGCCAATTGATGCTTTGTTCGGTTTAGTCGCTTGTTTTTATTACCTTAATGATAATGAAGGGAACGATAAAACAAGATCTTCATAGTGAAGTGAAAATTCCTAATTCGGCCGCGCAGGAGGACGAAAAAATAGACCGCACCCGTTTAATCGAATCCTCGGAGCTTTATTATTCGCCTTCTACCGCTGTTCTTTGGCGGCATATAAGGCCAACGTTACCCAAGCGACAATGAATGCCAGACCGCCAAATGGCGTAATTATGCCCAACCATTTTTGGTCAAGCAAAGTCAAAAGGTACAAACTGCCCGAAAAGAGCACGATGCCGGCAAACATGAGCCAAGCAGACAATGACAACAGCGCTTGCCGAGGATTTTGCCTATCCAGTAGGCCGATTGCACACAAACCTAACGCATGCCACATTTGGTACGTTACGCCGGTTTTGTAAACTTCGAGCATATCGGGGCTTAGCACCGTTTTTAAGCCGTGGGCGCCGAATGCACCTAAGCCGACGCCAATGCCGGCACATAGCGCGCCGACGACTAAAAAATCCCAACGCATGTTATCGCTCCTTTAAACGCGGCATTAATTGCACTAGATTACATGGCTTGGTCCGAAAATCCAGTTGAGCTTCGATCAATTCATCCCAAGCCGTCTTACAAGCATTCGATGAACCTGGCAAACAAAAAACGTAGGTTCCGTTGGCGACGCCAGCGACTGCGCGCGACTGTATCGTCGAGGTTTTAATCGTATGATAGGAAATCATTCGGAATACTTCGCCGAAACCGTCTAAGGTTTTATCGAGCAACGGCTCTACCGCTTCCGGCGTTCCGTCTCGACCGGTCACGCCGGTGCCGCCGGTGGTTAAAACCGCATCGATTGAGTCATCGGCGATCCACTTCGAGAGCGCCGCTCTGATTCGATAAATATTATCCGGAACGATTTTTTTTTCGGCAATTCGATGACCCGATGCCAGCGCTTTGTCGACCAGGATCTTACCCGAAACGTCATCGGCTTCGTTACGGGTATCGGATATTGTCAACACGGCAATATTGAGTGCTATGAATGTTCGTTCGGTCATTGAATTCGTCATCAGTGATGCAAAAAAGTTGTAATTATTCAGCACAAGTTATGTATGAGAAGGTGCCTGACACCACCCAACCACATGCGCTGAATAGTCACAAAAGGTTATTTTAAAACCAAGAAGAAGGCTTCTTCGCCGCGCTGTATATTGATCAACAATGCGTTGTTGGGGTTGGCAACTTGAGCAAGTTCCTCTATTGTGCGAATCCGATAGCGATTGGCTGAAACGATAATGTCACCCGGTCGTAACCCGGCTCGCCAAGCGTAGGAGTTTGTTGCTATCTGCTCGAATAAAACCCCTTCGATTTGATTTTTTTGTGTCGAGCTTAACACGGTGCCGTCGAGACGAGGATGAATCGTTTTACCGGCTAAATGAGGTCGCTGAGGCTTGCCGATTTCAGCCTGAACCAGCATTTTTTTATCATCACGCATAATGCCGATATCGACTTTGGCACCGATTTTCATTAAACCGATCATATTACGAATATCGTGACTGCCTTTGATTTTTTGTCCATTGACTTCAGTGATAATATCGCCCGGTTCAAGTCCGGCTTTTGCCGCGGGAGAATTTCCGGCCACTTTGCTGATTACGGCGCCATGTTTGGTTTTTAAATTGAAGGCTTTAACCAGTTCGGGAGTCAAGTCCTGAGTCGTGACCCCTAGCAAGCCGCGCCGCACTTCACCATGAGTGACCAGAGACTCCTTGATCGTCATCGCCATATTGGCCGGAATCGCAAAGCCGATACCGACATTACCGCCGCCCGGCGCCAATATCGCGGTATTCATGCCGACAAATTCGCCGCGCAAATTGACCAACGCTCCGCCGGAATTTCCCGGATTGATCGACGCATCGGTTTGAATGAAATCCTCATAGCCTTCGATGCCCAAACCGGATCGACCCAGCGCACTGACGATACCCGAAGTCACCGTCTGACTCAGTCCGAATGGGCTGCCGATCGCAATGACGAAATCGCCGACTCTCAATTCGTCGGAGTTGGAAATAGGCAAGGCAACCAAGTTATCGGCGGCAATTTGTACGACCGCCACATCGGCTTCAGGGTCGGTACCGATCAATTTGGCATCGAGTTGGCGTCCATCATGCAGTGTCACCATGATTTTATCAGCTTTGTCGATGACATGGTTATTAGTCAACACATAGCCTTTCTCGCTATCGATAATGACTCCGGATCCCAAGCTGTTGCGTTGTTGCCGGCGAGGCCGGTCCGGTAATTGAAAAAAATGCCGGAAAAACGGATCTTGCAATAACGGGTTTTCTCTAACCTGAATATTGGTTGATGTCGATATATTCACGACTGCCGGCATGCTGCGTTCGAGAATGGGCGACAGCGACGGCAAGGGCTGTCCCTCCACCGCAACCGGCAATCCTGCCGATACTTGCGTGACGGCTAAAAACCCGAATGCTAAGGTCAATATTAAATGACCGAATAAGTGATTCTTCATGAAAGTCCTCGACAGGCTTTAAAGTCAACGTAGACAATATAAGGCAAAAAATGTTTAAAACAAGTCAAAAAACTGAAAATGTGGCCGCGCGAATTATATGCTCATCAGGCCCTCGTTATCCTAAATTCGGCATTTTAACCATGAAGCACATTAAGTCTTTCAACGGCTTGCCAAACTTACAAAATGCACGTTCCTTATTCTTCATGGTGAAATGCTTTATCTAGGATAATGAGCTATATTAGTAACTTTAATCCTTCCAATGAATTTGAATGGCTGTAGATATCAGCTCCGCAGACGCACAAGCAATTCGTAAACTTGTTCCACTATCCACTCTGCCCGGACCTCATTTCGAAGCATTGTGCGCCGAAATCACCATCGAAACGGCAGAGCGCGATTCGGTATTATTCAAAAAAGGGGACACGGAGGCGGACTTATTTTATTTATTGAGCGGCCAAGTTTCCTTGCAGTCTCAAGGCCTAGAAGTCGAAATAATTGACGCGGAAAGCGAATCGGCCCGCTTCGCCTTAGCTCATCAATTACCCAGAAAAATCGATGCCGTGGCCTGCAACAGCATTCGTTATTTAAGATTGCCCACGGAAACACTGAATTATTTATCGTCGCTTAGTTATGAAGAGGAAAGTAGTTACATGGTTATAGTCGAACCGGAAGACAACTCTGATGACTGGATGACAACTTTATTGAAGTCTCCTATCTTCCAAAGATTGCCGCCGGCCAACCTACAAAAAATAATAATAAGTCTCGAAGAGGTCGTCTTTGAGAAAGGCGAAGCCGTTTTCCATCAAGGCGATCCGGGCGATTATTATTATTTGATCAAATCCGGCCAGTGCTTGCTGACTCGCAAGCCTTCCGAAAATGCCAAGGAGATCAAGCTAGCGCTCCTAAGAACGAGCGATACGTTCGGAGAAGACTCTCTCTTATCGGATAAACCCAGGAATGTCACGATTACAGCCATCAGCAAGCTGTCTTTGTTACGTCTTTCCAAGCAGCATTTTATAACGCTAATTAAAGAACCTGCGCTGAAATATATCGATTTCGAGCAAATGCGGCAAGAGCAAGCCAATGGAGCTCTATTGCTGGACGTGCGCTCTACCGAAGATTATAACCAATTCCATTTGAACGACAGTATTAGCGCGCCGTTTTTTACTCTGCGAATGCAATTGAAAACGCTCAATCGCGCCCGCTCCGTCGTGGTCGTTTGCGGTAATGGCAAGACAAGCGAGGCGGCTGCTTTTTTATTGCTCCGCAATAAATTCAAGGCGCTTATTTTGGAAGGCGGCATGCAAAAGGTCTCGCCTGAACTTAAAAATACGGCGGCTCTATTCACGATCGACGATGGTTTTGAAACCACTTTTCGCAATAGCGAAAGCTCGGAAGTCGCCCCAGATAAAGAAGACGCTCAGACCGTGACGCATAAAACGAATCCCGCTGACGAAGTATTACTCGAGCAAGTCGAACGGCTAAAAGCGCAAAACGAGGCCCTATCGGATAGAAATCAGGAGCTTACTGAAAGATGCAAACAGCTGGAAGCTGCCAAGGAAGATGCAATCAAGCAATACCGAATATTATTCAAGCAAACGGAAAAGCTGAAAGAAGTTTTGGATAAACTGAAAAAACAATGATTACGGCGTTAGACGAAAAAGCCACGGCGCTTTATGCGTAACCGCGGCTTTCCGGGCAACGAAAGAAGTGTCGTCAAAAATTATTTGATTTTAGCTTCTTTGTACATCACATGCTTGCGAACAACAGGATCGAATTTTTTGATCTCCATTTTCTCAGGCATAGTGCGTTTGTTTTTTGTCGTGGTATAAAAATGTCCGGTGCCTTCAGATGAAACGAGTTTGATTTTATCGCGCATGGTTGATCCCCTTATGCCTTAATGCCTTGTTTACGCAAATCGGCCAAAACGGCATCGATGCCTCTTTTGTCGATAACGCGCATGCCTTTCGTGGAAACACGCAGGCGAACCCAGCGATTCTCGCTTTCCACCCAAAAACGATGGTGTTGTAGATTGGGGCAGAAACGTCTTCTGGTTTTATTGTTTGCGTGCGATACATTATTACCGGTTACGGGACGTTTTCCTGTAACCTGACAGACTCTGGACATGATTAACCTCTTTGTTTGCCATTATTCAAAAATTAGCCCGCTTTTATACCAAAATTTAGCCGTCAGGTAAACCTTTTACTCCTATCCGAACGAAAAACGATTGTTCAATAAAAGCTGGCATTTCACTTCTTTTGGGTTTTTCGTGACTATGATGGAGCATTCGTAAACCGAAAAGTAGATAGATTTGCATGCGACACAGATCATTGAAGCCTCATTACCATCGCATGACAAGCTAAAACATTCTTTCCCAAGGCTTCTGAAACCGCTATAGTTGACGACTTATTGCCACCCCTTTTTAATTTCGGATTATTGAGAGTTTTTATGTCTATAAAATTCGGCATGGTCATGGACCCGATCGATCGCATTAACATCAAGAAAGATACAAGCTTTGCAATGCTTCTTGAAGCTCAAAGCAGGGGATGGGAATTGCATTATATGGAACTTAACGATCTTTATATGCGGAACGGACGCGCCTATGCGCGTACCCGTTTATTGGAAGTTCAAAGAAAACCGGAGCGTTGGCATCGATTTTCCAGTGAACAGGATATCGCGCTGGATCAACTCGATGTCATCATGATGCGCAAAGACCCGCCTTTCGATCAAGAATACATCTATGCGACTTATCTGCTCGAGCGAGCCGAAACCTTAGGCACTTATGTCATCAATAAACCTCAATCCTTGCGTGACGCCAATGAAAAACTGTTTACCGCATGGTTTCCGCAATGCTGCGCGGAAACCTTGGTGGCCCGCGAGCCGAAACGGATTCGCGATTTTTTGGCGGAACAAGGCGAGATTATTTTAAAACCGCTGGACGGTATGGGTGGTACGTCGATTTTTCATTTGCGCAAGGACGATCCGAATTTAAGTGTCATTTTGGAAACCATGACGCAATACAATTGTCGGTATGTAATGGCGCAAAAGTATCTACCCGAAATAAAAAACGGCGATAAGCGTATTCTGATCGTAGACGGCGAGCCGGTACCTTACGCGCTGGCCAGAATTCCGGCTCAAGGAGAAACTCGTGGCAACCTAGCTGCCGGCGGGAATGCGGAAGGCCGTGTGCTTACCGCTCGAGATTCTTGGATTGCCAAACAAATCGGGCCGACCTTGCGTGAAAAAGGTTTAATTTTTGTCGGCCTCGACGTCATCGGCGATTATCTAACCGAAATCAACGTAACTAGCCCGACTTGCGTACAAGAACTGGATAAACAATTCGGACTGAACATTGCCGGCCAGTTGATGGACCATATTGAATTAAAGCTTCGCTGAATTTCTCGAAAGTTTATCGAGCTCATTTTCGACACTGGCGCGGGACGGGTTATTCAACCCGCCCCGAACGTTTCGGTTTGCTTTGGGTAGGGTCGAAACGAGCAAGACTGGGTGACCAGCCCCGTCCCGCATAGATACTTCCTTTAAAATTAAGTTTGTAGCACGAAGCATGTAGCCCGGATGGAGCGTAGCGGAATATGGGAATGGCGTGGCTTCGAACTTCCCGGATTGTGTTGCGCTCCATCCGGGCTACGCTGCTTAGACGGTTTTTCGATCAAAAGGGAGTAGCTTGATGCGTATAGGTTGCAAACCCATCCTGCATAGAGACTTCCTTTAAGTTAAAGTTTATAGTTTAATGAAAACAAGTACAGTTTCCGTTTAGTCTTTAGCAATCAAGAGATTATGACAACATCAAGAGCTTTCTTGGGCGGAGTTTCCAACACATCGGAAAATGATGCCTTAATGATCACCCTATTTATTGCCGTTATACTGCATATTATGGTTATCCTAGGCATTAATTTTTCAATGCCTAAACAAGAAGAGACTCATCGTGCAATTGAAATCACGTTAGCCACGACGCCGGCACATAAGGCTCCTAAAAAGGCGAGCTTTTTGGCTCAGGAAAATCAAATCGGCGCCGGTAAACAAAAAACCAAACCAACCCCGCCTAAACAAAAGCTGCCTAGCCGCGGGACCTTGCCTAACAAGCAACCGCAAAGCAAACCGGTTCAACGTCAAGCCGCAGCCCCCAAAAAAATAATCAGCACGATTCGCCCCGCCGAAACAAAAGCACCTCCCGTACCGGTTAAAGCCCCGGTTCAACCGCAAAGCAAACCGGTTCCGAAAATTACCGCCGCAGCTTTGCAACAACAAATTGCGCAACTGGGAACGGAAGTTCGGCAACAGCAACTCAGCGCCGATATCAGCAAAATCAAGCATGTCAATGCGGTGAGCACTCATAAATATGTTGCTTCGCAATATGAGATGGACTGGAAAAAAAAGGTGGAAGCGACCGGTAACCTTAATTATCCTGAAGTCGCACGCAAAAAAAACTTTTTCGGCACGTTGACGATGGAAGTCGGCATCAATCCGGACGGTACGATATATAATATTCGAATTAAACGTCCTTCAGGCAATGCAGCCTTAGACGAAGCCGCCAAAAGAATCGTTCGTTTAAGCGCGCCGTTTCCGCCATTGCCTCAAGAATTGCTCAAGGAATTGGATGTATTAGTGATTACCCGGGTTTGGAAGTTTTCGGACGAATCGGGAATGTCAGCACGTTAACCCAGCTTTAACATTTACTGAGCATAAGTTTTTGAATATTATAACAAAACCAATGTTACGGCACTACAAGCCCATTTAGGCGCGTTTTTTAATCCTTATGATTCAATAACATAATCCGTATACACTACATTTGTTAAAGCTGGGTTAACTCATTAACTCGCATATCCATGAACACACTTACCGATATGACCGATACGACTTATTTAAACAATCAATTTCTGATCGCGATGCCCAATCTGACCGATCCGGGTTTTTTTCATACCGTGACCTACTTATGTCAGCATAACGCCGATGGCGCATTAGGTATTGTGATCAATCGGCAGATCGACATGAAGCTGGGCGACATCTTCAAACAAATGCAAATTAACGTGACCTTCCCCACCGCTGCGGAAGCTCCGGTATTTTTCGGCGGGCCGGTACAACAGGAACGCGGTTTTGTGATTCACAACCCATGCGGAAGATGGGATTCCTCGATCTCGATATCGGATGAAATCTCGCTAACCACGTCGCGCGATATTCTCGAAGCCATCGCGATCGGCGAAGGCCCCGAGCAATATCTAGTTGCCTTGGGCTATGCCGGCTGGGGCGAAGGCCAATTGGAACAAGAAATTGTCAATAATGCTTGGCTGAACACGCCTAGCGGCAATGACATCATCTTCAATACGCCGGTCAATCAACGCTGGCAGGCCGCTGCTCATCAAATCGGCATCGACATCAATCAATTAACCGCGCCGGCAGGACATGGCTAAACACGACCCGCTAGCTCCTCGCAATCACGATACCTACCTCGGTTTCGATTTCGGTAATAAAAAAATCGGCGTGGCGGTTGGACAAACCACGACCGGAACGGCCAATGCCTTATCGACTTTACGCTCGGTTAATCAAGCACCGGACTGGACGGCTATCGGCCGGCTTATTCAAGAATGGCAGCCGGCGGGCTTAGTCGTCGGTATTTCCCGGCAGAGCGATGGCCAGGATAATCCGATTACCCCGCGTATGCTCAAATTTTGCCGGCAATTGGAAGGACGCTTTCAACTACCGGTTTTTCAGCAGGATGAAACCCTGACGACTTTTGAAGCCAAACAAATGCTATACGATGACGTGCGAGTCAGCGCCGGCAAGCTCTGGGAAGTGCAAGACAGGCTTGCCGCCCAGCTCATATTACAAACATGGCTCAATACTCAATAACCCGACATATGACCCATCAACAACTCGATATTACTGAATTATTGACTCGGCTGGAATCGGCTATCGGGAATATAATTACTACCAGAAAGCTTGAAAATCCTTTGATGATCGGCATTCGCACCGGCGGCGTCTGGATTGCCGAACGTCTCCATCAACGCCTGGGTTTGACAGAGCCTTTAGGGCTATTGGATATCACGTTTTACCGCGACGATTTTTCGCAAATCGGTGTGCATCCGAATGTCAAGCCGAGCGCCTTGCCGAATACGATCGAGGGCCGCGATATTATTCTGGTCGACGATGTCTTTTACACCGGACGAACGATTCGTGCAGCGCTCAATGAAATCTTCGATTACGGCCGACCTAATCAAGTCGTGTTGGCGGTATTGATCGAGCGCGACGGGCGGCAAATTCCGTTGCGCCCGGACTGTATCGGCTCATCGATTTGTCTTGACGCCAATCAACGCATCAAATTAACCGGCCCGGACCCTTTGGGCATCGATATTCAAACTCTTGACGTAGCGGCTTAAGGCATGAGTCACAATTTACAATTAAACGCCGAAGGTAAATTGAAGCACTTTTTGACGATTGATGGACTCGACAAAGCGCTGTTGACCGAAATTCTCGATACTGCCGAATCGTTTGCCGAGATGTCGGGGCATCATGTAAAAAAAGTTCCCTTATTGCGGGGTAAGACCATCGTTAATCTGTTTTTCGAAAACAGCACGCGCACCCGAACGACCTTCGAACTCGCGGCCAAGCGACTCTCGGCCGATGTCATCAGCATGAATATCGCGACTTCGGCCACCTCGAAAGGCGAAAGCCTACTCGATACGATCCGCAATCTGGAAGCAATGTTTGTCGATATGTTTGTCGTACGTCACGGGACCAGCGGCGCCGCGCATTTTATCGCCGAACATACCGCGCCGCATATCAGCGTGATCAATGCCGGCGACGGTCGGCACAGTCATCCGACTCAGGCAATGCTGGATATGTTCACGATTCGGCAGTTCAAGCCGGATTTCAGCACATTGAGAGTCGCGATCATAGGCGACATTCTGCATTCCAGAGTTGCACGCTCGCAAATTCTGGCACTCAATACCTTGGGTGCGGCCGAAGTTCGGGTTATCGCACCGAAAACCTTGCTCCCCGCCTATGTCGAAACGCTCGGCGTCACGGTCTGTCATAACTTGACCGAAGGACTCAAAGACATCGATGTCATCATCATGCTGCGTTTACAAAAAGAGCGCATGACCTCGGCTCTGCTACCCAGCGAAAGCGAGTACTTCAAATGTTTCGGTTTGACGCCTGAAAAACTGGAAATCGCCAAGCCCGATGCGATCGTGATGCACCCGGGGCCGATCAATCGCGGCGTCGAAATAGATACCCGCGTTGCCGACGGTCCGCAATCAGTTATATTACGGCAAGTCAGTAACGGTATCGCGATACGTATGGCTGTCATGTCGATGGCGATGCAAACTCAAGGAGCGACCTGATGAAAAGAATTCTGATTGAACAAGGACGCGTGATCGATCCGGCCAATTCGATCGATCGAACCGGTCCGGTTTATGTTGCCGACGGCAAAATCCTTGCCTTATTCGAAAAACCCGACGGCTTTGAGGCCGATAGCGTCATCGACGCTTCCGGTCAAATTGTCTGCCCCGGCTTTATCGATATTAGCACTCGCTTGCGTCAACCGGGCCAAAGCCATAAAGCCACCTTTCAAACCGAAACAAAGGCGGCTGCGGCCGGCGGCATTACGACCTTAATTTTACAACCCGATACACGGCCGGTCATCGATACGCCGGCAATTACCGAATTGGTCAAAGAATTGGCCGAAAACTCCAATTACCGGCAAATCCTGCCAATCGGCGCGCTGACGCGAAACCTTGAAGGCCAAGAGCTCAGTTCGATGTTGGCGCTACAGGAGGCCGGCTGCATAGCAGTCGGCAACGGCGGCAAACCCATAAGCAATCTACTGGTATTGAGGCGCGCAATGGAATATGCCGCCAGTCATGATCTATTGTTAATCTACCGGCCCAATGAGCAAAGCCTGAGCAATGAAGGTTGCGCGCATGAGGGGGCATTTTCGACCCGCTACGGCTTGCCCGGCATACCCGAAACCGCCGAAACGATCGCGTTGTCGCAATGTCTCGAACTAGCCGAACTGACGGGGTGTCGCGTGCATTTCGGACAAATCAGTTGCCGCCGTTCGGTGATCAAAATCCAGCAGGCCCAAAAATACGGATTATCGGTCAGTGCCGATATCGCGGCGCATCAGTTGCATCTGACCGAAAACGACATGAAGCCTTTCGATAGCGTTTACCATGTTTTACCCCCGTTACGGAGCGAGCAGGATAAACTTTTTCTAAGAAAGGCATTGATGCAAGGCACTATCGGCACGCTGTGTTCGGATCACCAACCGCACGACCTCGATGCTAAATTAGGCGCGTTTCCGGAAACCGAACCCGGTATATCGGCGCTTGAAACGTTATTGCCGCTAATGCTGAAACTGGTCGATGAAAAATTGATTACCCTCTCCCAAGGCATTGCCGCGTTAACGCAAACCCCCGCCAAGGTGCTGAGATTGGAAAGCGGTACATTGACACCAGGGAAATCCGCCGATATTTGCATATTCGACCCCGGCCGTCGATGGCAAGTCGACCGTTCGACTTGGTATAGCAAAGGTATCAATACGCCTTATTGGGGAGAACAATTAACCGGCCGCGTCAGCGCCACATTGCAATCCGGTAAAATTATTTATCAAGGAGTGTTTCATGATTAAGATCCTGCTCGTTTCGGCCTTTTTTTTATTAGCGGCTTGTTCGCGCGACTATGCGCCGGCGTCCTCGGCGAACGGCGAAAGCATCTTCAAAGAAGCCTGTGCGGAATGCCATCAACCCAAAGACCCGGCAGTCCCGCAAGTCGTTTTCTCACTCAACGAGAAAAATGCTAATGAAAGGTATATCACTCACAAAGTGCAGGGCGGCTCGCTGATGATGCCCAAGTTCCCGAATATCACCGGTAGCAAAATGCGCTCGCTCAGTACTTACGTGCTCAATCATAGCGTAGCCAAATAAAGCGATGAAAACCCCAAACAAGCAACACGATACCGCCAGCATCATCGATGATGTCAAAGGCGATCAATCTTGGCGAATCTTTAGGATCATTAGCGAATTTACCGAAGGTTTCGACCGGTTATCCGGTTTAAGCGATGCGATTTCTATTTTCGGTTCCGCGCGCATACAACCGGATCATCATTATTATTTGAAAACAGTCGAAATTGCCGAATTACTCGGCCAGCATAATTTCGCGGTTATCAGCGGCGGCGGTCCCGGAATCATGGAGGCCGCAAACAAGGGGGCAAAATCCCAAAAACCGCCCGCGATCGGCTTGAATATCGAATTGCCTATGGAGCAACACCCGAATCCTTATCAGGATATCTCGCTGAATTTTCGCTACTTCTTCGTCAGAAAAGTCATGTTCGTGCGCCATTCGATGGGCTATGTTTGCATGCCGGGCGGATTCGGCACGCTCGATGAGTTTTTCGAATCGCTGACCTTGATGCAGACGCATAAAATTTATCCGTTGCCTTTAGTGTTATTCGGTAGCGATTATTGGCAAGGTTTAATGGATTGGGTGCGGACGACGATGATCGAATACGGTACGATTTCGGAAGAAGACCTCAATTTCATCACGCTAACCGACGATCCGCAGAAAGTCGTCGATATCATGGTCAGGCACCGCGAATGGAAAAATCAACAGCGAAGACAAAGCTTAGGGTCCAATAGTATCGACTATAGGTACAGTTGACCGCGCGAAGCGCATAGCCTTTGCTTTTAGCAGCAGCGGGGCGGATTATTCAACTCACATCCGCTCTTTCCCAAGCTCTCCGGCGTGGGCAAGAGCGTGATGTGGGTTGGCCTTTTTTAGCTTGAAGCGCATGGGTGCAAACTTCGTCCTGTCATGTTTGCATATCATTATCTCGCCTTTTCCAGTTTCCTCATTTCGACCGGTGCAACCCTGCCTTTCGAGGAAACTTTATCGTAGACTTCATCGAAGGCTTGTCGGCAGTAGGGCAAATGCTCCCGTATCCGATCGTAACTGCTATGATCGAACATGCTTCTAAAATCTTCCCGGTTCATGAAGGTTCTCGCATAGAGTGCTTGATAACCATGATGTTCGATCACGAATTTTTCCAACAACGGGAGGGCTTCGGCATTATCGAAACCGCTCTTCGCCGGCGTACCGTAAGCGCCGATGTCGACATAGAGCTCGTCAATTTCGCCATTCTCAGCCTGATAAGGCTGCACAAATCCGCCTTGCCCGCCGTTGTCTTTGATCGCCATCGGCGATAGCCACAAAGGGTATAGATTGAAATGTTTATCGAAATAATCGATGGACGTTTCCAGAAAACGCATCGGCACCAGCATATCCTGAACGACATGATATTTTTCCCTTAGCCGCTGAGTAGTTTGTGTTTCGGTATACTTCAATAACTCGATCCGGGGCGGCAAAGCCCAGCCCAACAAAGCCCTGAAAATAGGATGATTGCCGAAGGGTATGATTTCCTCCATCGCCCAAAAATAACTGCGCGTGTGGCGATGGTAATAATCCCGCACCGGCAGATATTCGACGCCTTCCTTATTGCTCTGCAGATAGCCTTGAACATGCTTAAAAAACCAAGACTTATACCACTTTCCGATGGCATTCAAATGGCCGTCCTGTCCGACGGCATCGGCGAATTTACCGGTCATGATCACCGCCTCGTCGCGCCCATAGACCAAAGCTTCGACGAAATCGTTGTTTTCGGTATCGCGCGAGGCTTGCTCGAACACCCGTACTAGATGATCCAAGCTATGAACAGGCTGGTAATGAACCCTGACAAATTTTTTGACCGGGATGATTTTCAACTCAGCAGCCACCAGAAAACCCAGTGTGCCATGACTCCACGGAACTTGATAAAAAAGCTCGGGATTTTTCGACGCGCTGCATTTGACCAACTTACCTTCCGCCGTCACGATTTCGATGGCTTCGCAAATATGCTGAAACAAGCCGTATTTATGGCTGCTGGTTTCGACGCCGAAGCCCATGATCAAACCGCCTACCGTTAGGCTGTCCAATTCCGGCACCACCGGTAGGGTCCAGCCTTGCGAGATCAACGTTCGCGAGAGCTGACCCATGCTAACGAGCGGCTCTACCCGGACAATACTGCGCTGCGCGTCGATTTCCAAAACATCGTACAGTCCGATATCGATCTTACGATGAGACAATTTGTACTTGGGCACCAGTTCGCTCATGGTTTTCCAGCCCGACCGTGCCGTACACAGTTTTTGCTGGGCTCCTTGTGCTTTCCAATCTTCAATTTGCCGAATGACCTCGGCAACGCGGGTATCGTGTTTTGCCGGGGCGCTGCTGAGGCGAAATGACAACCAATTGCGAAATCCGGAATAGGCGCCGTAAACAGCCGAAATCGGCAACAAAAAAACGGTGGCGAATTGCCCCCGGTAATGGGTCAATAGGTGTTCGAAAACGGTATCGATTTTGATCATAGGGTTAACTGGAATCCAAAATATAAAAACATCAAAGCGTTCATCGCTTGACTCTGCGTCGATCCGGCGACATGCACAGCAAGTCAAAAATCTCAATTTTAGCTTTGTTGACCACGAATAGCGAACGTCATTCGGTGAAACTGCTTGATACTATCGCGGTCAGTGGGCCTGGTCTGCAGGGACGCATGCTCGATATGAATCGATATTCCTTATGTCGTCAGCTAAGGTCGGTGAAATTGACAACGAAAATAATACCGCCTAAAGTCGGTTGCAATTTTATAGACAGGTTTATTTGTCTGGATTGTTGGTTAATGGCAAGTTATCGCAAGCAATAGGTAATGGGGGTCAGGTGTTCACAGTAACAGTAATTTAGCTAGCGGGTTAAAGTTCCGCCCAAGGAGTTGTCCATACGCCTTGGTAGTACGCAGGAGCGGCGTTTGAGCAATCAAGGGTCGTGAGTTCCTAAACGGCAAAGATGCAGGCCGTAACGCAAGTGAACCTAGATGTAGTCTCGTAAACTTAATGCGGTTGCCGACTTCGTGCCTGTAATAGGGAAGGCCGTTGTGCGGGTATGTGGAGAATGGAAGCCATGCTCGCGAACCGTCGGGGTAGCAGGGTTGGCATGTATCGGCAGTTAACTTACCCAGTGCTGGAGATCCATAACAATGACGGGGAGGCCGTCGACTACTGCGTATAAGGTAACGAAATCGCAGTAGATTGTTATGGAAGTCGGAGGGGCGAATAGTACCGATTGAAGACAATGACAACATAACCTTGTTCGAGGGAAGGCGCCCTACTTTGTTCACGCAACTGAAGAGTGGAGGAAAAGGGGATTGCCATGTTGCTACTACCCCCTGAGAAAATCAGGACACTACAGAGGAAGCTAGTTAGATCAATAAGACTCGAATGTCAAATGTAAGGCCTGACCCTATGTCCCCTGACCCTATGTCTTCCAATCTCGCATGCTCTCTAGTATTGCGATGCGCTGGCTTGTATGGGATCGGCAGGCAGGCGGTTGGCGCCCCAACTCTGGTAAATATGATTTTTGACTCTGTTGAGTTCCTCGGCGCTCACCTGGGCCAACTCGCCCCTTTCCAAAGGGTCGTAATGGAAAATGTATAGCCGGGAAGCGAATTGTTCGAAAGGCAGTGACGCCTCGCCAAAACGTTCACCATTGCCCGAGGTGTCAACCTTTACTCCATTGCCCCAGTTCTGGCCGCTGTCATTATTGGGATTGTAGAAATAGACACGCATCTCCTCTTTGGGGTCCAGCGCTACTCGCAGGATGGTGATGGCGTGCCAGCCTACAAATCGCCCCGCGCTGTCGGTAACGGCAATACCGGCGGGTTGAGGGTGGATCAGCGGTTGATTGCCGTTGTAGTAGGGGTGGTAGCTGGCATAAAAGTGGCGCAGAAAATCTTCTAGCTGGTCCAGCTTTCCGGTTTTCACATCCACATTGATGCGAAAGCCCCGGCCCGACCACCAGCCATGAAACTCTGGGTTAATCCAGCGGTGTGGATCGCCTTCCCGTTCACTGCAGCGCCGCCCCATTTCCGCATATATGCGATCCAGGTGCGGTACCACCAGAAGTGAAACCGGATCCAGATCCAAGGGAAGTTCCTGGGCAACCCCGGAAACACTTTCCCGCGAGGAAATCGGTTGCCCCTCAAAGTGAATAATGATTTCGTCGTCTCGGGCGGCCCAGACCACCATTTGCAGCATATAATCAGGGTCGTTGTAGGCCCACATGGAGAGGGCTCGAGCCGATTGGCAGGTGGGGTTATTGCCTTGTCCGACCCCCAGGGGTAGGCCCAGCATACAGAGTACGCCCTGCATCAACCAGGCTCGAGCCGTGGGTTCGGGGCCAAAGGCCTGTATCAGGCGCTGTTCACAGTGAGATGAAATGGGTAATGACAGTTGGCGCCAGAGTGCCGGTGCCACAGGAGGTTGATACAAAACCCCTCGCTCCAGAAGCAATGCGAGGCCGTAAATGGCTTGGGCCGTTTGGGAATACACAGTTTCATTGATCATAGCGCGCACCAGATCACCATAACAGAGCAGGCAATCGCGGCCAGTACTGGACAATCCTAGGGCCTCGGAAAGCAGGTGGTCGCCGTGTTCCTGCAGGTAACGCAACAGTACGGCGTGATAGGGCGAAACCAGACCGGTATCGTGCATGGCCCGGGCAAAACCGGTGGCCTCGTACTGAAGAGCGCTGGAATCCATACTACTCAAGCGCTGACGGTAAACTTCGACGCCGGGATCCTCCCGGCATGCCTGGGTGGCGCCATAAAGGCTGCTGATCAACCGATCCGCGCCCTGACCGCTGATTCCGAGGTCGATATCCGGGTTGGCCTGACAGATGGCAATCTGGGTAATCATCTGTTTTACGCTATCCACCTGTATAGGCCGCTGTTGCAGAATGCGCCAAATCTCTTCAATCAGTTTATCGATCACATGCTCGAAGCCGATGCGCTCGGCTAAGTGACGAAACAATTTTCGGGGCAGCAGAGACAGTTTGCCCTGTTGTTCCCGTTCGGCCTCACTGGGGTTTGCAAAGAGGAAGCCTAGATTGATGGCCATTACCTGAGTTAGATAGTGATGCGCCTGTTCTAGGGACATGCTGGGGTGAAGGTAATCACCCATGGCAATAGCGAGTAGGCGCAGCTCATTCAAGGCCTCAACCACCACCGTGTCGGAATTGGAGCTTTTGAGCGAGTGGCTGGTCAAGCTGGCAATCAGAAGCTGGGGCTCGTCCCAATCCGAGCCTAAAAACACCCCCGCCTCCTCAATCTGCTGAGCACGGGCCTCAACTCTGGCACACCCGCCCTCCAGCAGCATCAGTAGTCGCGCCGTGTCGAAAACCCGGCGAATGCGAGTGATTTTTGCAAAGTCACTGACTTCGGCCAGGGCTTGTAGTGCCTTGTCTAGTTTTTCCGACAAGTTGTCTAGCCTGGCAATATCGAGCGTGTCAGAATCAGTCAAGCTGCCTCCTTATAATCGTAGAGGCAGATTATACATAAAAATCGAGCTCTTCCTGATGCTTCAATAAGTCTCTCATAACGTGAGGATCGTGACCGAAAAAGTAGACCAGTCCCCAGTGAGTGCCAAAGGCGGTGCGTTTGGTCACGGTTTCTTCCAGAGGTGGTGTCAATTCGTGAGACTCGAAATACTCGTGCTCTTCGGTCTCCTCGGGGATCTCCAGTCTACTAACAACGCGGCGCCGTGGATAGACTCCAAAACAGCCGGCAACACCTTTGGCATCTACTACTTCTTTGGGGAAAAATGCCGTGATTTCTTCTTCGGTGGTTTTCGGGTCGAAGGACAAGATCAGGCCCTGATAGGCATTGAAGCCATAGGCCCGTTCAAGTAGCTCGAATACCTTGAATCCGGGTGGACGATAGGCCACCTCTCCGAAGTACATTTCGCCATCGTTGGTTACAAAGTACTCAGGATGGACAAAGCCGAAATCGATATCGAATGCCTTGATCAGTTTTTCAATTTGGGTGGTAATCTGGGCCCGGTATTTTTCTAGTTCAGGGGTGGCGGGAACAAACACCGAATAACCCAGGGTCACGTACTCGGAAATATTCAAAAAGTGAATTTTGCCGTTATGAATCCAGGCTTCTACTGCGAATTCCCAGCCGTCCAAGTGGGATTCCATGAGCACGGGGAATTCTTCATCGGGAATGGTATCCACCTCGTCGGGCGTGCGAATCACTCTGTGCCCCAAACAACCGGCCTTGTCGAAGGCTTTGAGATGAATGGGGTCGTTGGGATCACCATCCAGTTTGAGAAGGGTTTGGTTCACGCGTTTGAGAAAACGTACCACATCCTCTCTATCGTGTGCCTCCTCGAAAATACCCACGCGGATACCGCCCAGTTGAGCGCGCCGTTTCATTAGCGCCTTATCGCGCAATAACATGGCCTGGCCGAAAAGGCGAGGGTTATCCAGCAGTACCGAATTGATCGCGCCGGCCCATTCCACCGTTTCCTCGAACAGCGGAATTGAAACATCCACTCCCATGTCTTTCAAGGTTTGCGCAATTTCCATGGAGCGATCGTTAAGCCGCTCAAAGTTCCAGGGAATATAGGGAATATCGTGTTCTTTGCAGTAATTCTCGGCCCAATCGGGAGCCACCACCACATAGCGTCGGTCAAAACGGTCAGCGGCTTCATTCGCGTTAATGCTCCAACCGAGAAGCGCTACATAACCTTTTTCGGGATTAAAGTTTTCTTTTCGATTCGTATTCATAAATGATAGCCTTTGCATTCATTGGCGTTTATACACTACTCTTTTTTTTCCACTTTGACTAATTGGTGCCCCTATGGGACCTGTGCCCCCTGCGTCAGGATAGTTGTCGCATGAGTTGAAATTAATGAACGGTAGTTTCGGTGTTTTTCAGCGCACACTCTCCACGCGTTTCGAACTTTTATTTGCAGGGGAGATAACCTGGCCTTCATGAGCGTTACTTTAAAAGCCAGGTATCAGAGAAAGCGGTTGAGGAATTTAATGATAATGTGGAAAAAGATAGTGTCTTGGGTAATAAAGATTCCCATGTACATATTGCCAAGTTAATCGGTCGATCAACAACTCTATTTTCTTGAAGTCCGAAGCTTGCTTGCTGAGATTCCTATTTATACCTTTCGCACTTTAAATTTCGGCAATCCTTAAGGAGGCGCCGGGTGATCGGCCTCACACCTAACGCTAGGAGAGGGATCAGCATGGATGCTGGCATAGAGCCAGCATGGACGTATTAATGTCGTCCTTTGATGGTCACCCCGGTGCCGAATTTTGATCTACGATCGGTATAATCTCAATTACCTGAGCCCCGTTTTATAAGGTCTAGAAGCGTATTTTTTTCCCGAATTTGCTTTTCAAGTTCGGCAACGGTGCTTTTGGCGGCTTTTAGTTCCGATTCCAGCGCCTTAATTTCAAGCGCCAAGGCTTCGCTTTGGTCCATCTCATCCCGTGCTTGGCTGTATAAGGATCTGAGTCGGATAGATTGAACATTCTCAGGCTTTGAAGGAGAAGGCTTAGGGCGGATCGGCTCCGGCACGGGTTTTTGCGGTGTTTCTGTTTTTCTTTCGGTTGGAGCTCGATAGATCGATCCGGTAATTCCTTTGAATATATCGGAAACAAAACTCGACTCTTTCGATTCGTCGGCTGCGTAAGCCGAAGCAATGATCGACCAAGATATCTTTTCGGTCGTATCGACTGTTGCCGTTGCCGTCGCACTTTGCGCGGTGATTAATGAAGAAATTAGTGCAGGTGCGGCAATGCCTATTTCGAATAGCTTGAACGGCTTTATTTCGTCTTCATGTAGGTATGCTATAAACCCGCCGATCAGAAATAATATGATATAGCGAATGAAAACACCGATGATATTACCGGTTGTGAGAGTGCTTTCGTCATCGAATATTGCGCCGATATCGATTGCCAGTAATGAAACAAGCACAGGCATCAGTGCCCCGACCCCGCCGATAAAAAATCGTTTTTTGGGACTCATAAGACACCTCTGAAATAAAGACAAACCAATGACTTCAAGATACTACTCGGCATGTAAAAAATTGTCGAGCGCGAAAACAGAGGTTTGATGAGTAGGGCAGACACTCCCTGCCCAGTAGGGTAATGTTGGTTTTCTCTGTTTGCCGCCCGGTTTCCCGGCAGTGCCCGGCCAAGAGGGTTTTCTCTTGATCGTTGCTCGCCTCTGCTAATCCGGCGATTCTTTGCAATCAGGAAAAACTTTTAATTTCTTTTCCCCCCGACCCGGCGCGCTTTCGGAAAAACCACCGATATAGCCGTGCCTTCGCCGGGTTTACTGCGAATTTTGAGTTTCCAGCCGAAACGATTGCAAAGCCGCTTGACGATCGTCAACCCTAAGCCGTGGCCGTTTTGACCGTCTTGAGCGCGATAGAAGGGTTCGAATACCTGCTTGAGTTGTTTTTGCTCCATGCCGATGCCGGTATCTGCGATTATGACGCGATTTTCGTCGATAGTAATGCAAACCGTGCCTGCCTGGGTATAGCTAAATGCGTTGCGCAGTAAATTGGTCAATAAGATACTCAAGACTTTTTCAGCGGCCGGCACCGACAACAAACAATTTTGTTCGACTTCGACACTGATTTTATCGTTGGTGACCGCCCTGCCGACTTGCTCAACCAGATTGCTGAGCAGATCGTTAATCAACACATCATCCTCGGGCAGCGGTGAACACTCCTCGCGGGCCAGTAATAACAACGTATCGATCAAGCCTTCCATGTCGCGTAGCGTATTTTCTATCGTTTGCAACGATCTTTGTTCGTTAGGCTGGTAATCCGAGCGCTTATGCAACAAGGCTAACGAGCTTTTGATGACGGCCAGCGGCGTTCTGAGTTCGTGGCTAGCGTCGCGGGTAAAATTTCGTTCGCGTTCGATGAACAATTCCAAGCGCTCGGTAAAGTGGTCTAAAGCATCGACCAGCTTGGCGACATCGCTGTCGGTAGTTTGTCGAAATTCGCTCAAATCCAGTTCGGCGAGTCCTTGTTTTTTGAAGTCGAAACTTTCGACGATATGCGCGAGTGAGATCACCGGCGAGATCGCGTCCCTCGATTGGCGATAGGACATCCAGGCGAACACGTAAATCAGAACCAACACTAAGCTCAGCGGCACGACACCGAAATAAAACGACAAGGCTGCGACTTGCTGTTCATCGAAGACTAAATACAGCCGCGAATCGTCATTATCCTCGATATACACGATCGGCTGCCGTCCATCTATTAAAGCACGACCGAAGCCGGGCTGCAGCAGTCGTAATGCTTCGGGAACCTTAGAAAAATCGCCGTTGGAAGCCAGATAACCGCTCATATTGAGCGTATCGGGTGCGGAAAAATTCGGGTTTTGTCGGTAGCGTTCCCAAAAATGATCGGCTTCGCCTTGCAAGGCTTCGCGAACCAAAACATCTTCGACGATTTTAGCGGCGGCAAATACACCCATTAGCGTCGCAACACTGATCAACAGAATCTGCAGTAAAAAAGCCTTAATCAGTTTATATTGCAGACCTTGCTTTCTCATCATTCACTCGGCCTGATAAAGAGATAGTGGGTAACCAACCATTCGTTCCCGCCCCGATAACCGAACAATTCGGCACAGGCCATAAAAAACAACCGCCAACGTTGCCGCCAAACGGCTGCTTGTTCCTGCCCGTAGGTTTCCGCAAAAATCCGATCGATTTCGGACGGGTGTCGGTCCATGTTGCTCAACCAGGCTTCGGACGTTTTTTGATAATGTTGGCCGGAAACGTCCCATTGGCATTCTATCTGCAGCCGGCCTTGAAAATGCAGTAGGGTGTCCCGGGCCGGCATCAATCCGCCGGTGAAAAAATAGCGCCCCATCCAATTGTCGTCGCCCTCGGTTTCGAACGGATAGGCCAAATAACGGTGACAAAAAATATGTACGAACAGCTTGCCGCCGGGCTTCAACCAGCTGGCGATATTGCTCATTAAATGCTCGTAATTGCGCATATGTTCGAACATTTCCACCGAAACGACGCGATCGTACTGTTCAGTCAATGACAAGAGATTCACGTCGCAGGTGATTACATCGAGATTACGCAATCCCCTTAGCTTCGCCTGTTCGAGGATATATTCGCGTTGACTATTCGAGTTCGATACTGCCGTAATTGTACTACCGGGATAATGCTCGGCCATCCATAAAGTCAACGAACCCCAGCCGCAACCCAACTCAAGTATTTGCTGGCCGGCCACCAATTCCGCCCGTTCGCAAGTCAGCCTTAGCATCCGCGCTTCGGCTTCATCGAGTGTTTGAGTCGTTTCGTCCCAGTAACACGACGAATATTTCAGATGCTTGCCCAGTGCATGTCGATAAAAAGCTGCCGGAACTTCGTAATGTTGGCGATTGGCCGCATCGGTTTCTATCGCGATAGGGCTTTCTCTCAGAGTTTGTAGCAACGATAGGTAACGCAAGCTTTGCTTTTCGACATCATTCGCGCATTCGTCTTTAAGACGTTGCCTCAACAAATTTCGGATACCGATTCGCATCAATGCGTCTGGAATTAAACCTCGCTCGGCCAGTTCGATCGCATTCAACATAGAAAATCGATTTTGCAAAGGAGAGGTCGATTTCGGGTACCATGGCAAAAATTTGCTGGTGGTTTGTTGATAGCGGCGGTAATCATCGCCGCGAGAACGCAAGGCTTGTTGTTCGGTATAGGGGATACCCGTCAAAAAATACAAAAAGCAAAACATCACGACCGGCGCGAGCCATAGCCAGTATTGATATTCTCCGCCCCAGCCCATCAACGGGTATGCGAACCAGTGCAGCCATTCAAAAAAATAATTCGGATGCCGGGAATAACGCCACCAACCCGTTCGGCAAGTCAGTCCGCGATTATCGGGATTTTTCCGAAATTCGGCCAATTGCCGGTCTGCCGTGGTTTCGCCCCACAAGGCCAAACAGGCAACCACTAATGCGCAAAAAACCATGACAGTATTAGGGTCGCGAGTATGCGCGACCGCCCAAAAAGGAAGGGACAACACCCAGATAAAACCGGCTTGCAATAAAAAAAACTGCAAAAACCCGCTATCGGCCTTATCCTGCATCGCTGCCCGCATCGCTTGGTAACGGCCGTCTTCCGGCTCTCCGAATACCCGTGCAGACAAATGACTTCCCAATCGCAAAAACCAGGCGAACGTCAGAAAAGCCAGGCTGAGCTGTAAATACAGAGGCGCGGTCCCGGTCAACGCATACCATGGCCCCGCCAACATCATCCCGAATGACCAAATCACATCGACGATACCGGCGTTCTTATGGTTTTGCTGCCACACCCAGGCCATTAACATCGCGACGGTACTTAGTAACGCGATTACGATTAAACTAAACATGTTTCGTCTCCAGTGGATGATTTTTTTGTCTGATTACACGCGCCATCCATAACAAAAGCGGTAGCGCCGCTGCCCAACTCAAAGCCAGGCCGAAGATCCAAACTCCGGAGTTCTCAGTGATATTGAGCGCACCGAGTCTTGCCGCCGCCCAATAAGAAAACGGACACGTAATGCCGCCGAGCAGTCCGGCCAGCCAAAGACGCGACTGCAACCAAGCCAAAGAATGATTCAAGGTTAGCGCCAAGCCGAACCAAAGCAGTAAAATCCATAAAGGCGCGTAATCGGTATCCGGCCAAGGAGACGCATATTGAAGCCAACCGATCCGAATCCAGGCGCTATCCAAAATCATGCCGAGCACTAACGCAGCCGGCACCAAACGAAAATCGCCGGCGACATGAATCGCAGGGCGGGTATGCCACAACCCGAACAACAATAAAATAACCGGTGCCGGCCAAAACTGGTTTGACGCCGCCGACAAGACCGCTGTAAACCACAAGCCTTGCATCCAAGCCATATTAATGAGGTTATTGCGATTCATAACGAGGCAGCCATTGTTCGCGGCGATTGCTAGGTTTGGCCAGCAGCAATTGCACGTTGGAAATCGATTTTTCCCAAAAGCCGCCTTCGCAATAACACAAATAAAACTCCCACATCCTGATGAATTGTTCGTCGTAGCCTTGTTCCCGAACCTTATCGAGCGAAGCCATGAAACGTTCGCGCCAGGCTTTTAATGTTAGTGCATAACTTTCGCCTTGATCTTCTAAATTGATCAAGCGCAAATCGGTGCTCCGCGACGCGCTGGCGATAATCGCGTTGATGCAAGGAATGAAACTGCCCGGAAAAATATAGCGTTTGATAAAGTCGACACTCTTCAAAGCCTGTTTATAGCGCTGATCTTCGATCGTAATCGCCTGAATCAAGGCCAGGCCGTTCGGTTTTAGTAAGTTCGCGCACTGCTTGAGGTAAGTATCGAGATAATGATGTCCAACCGCTTCGATCATTTCTATCGACACCAGCTTGTCGTACACTCCGGTCAAATCCCGGTAATCCTCCATCAGCACTGTCACGCGATCGGCGACTCCTTCATCGTCGATGCGTTGACGCGCGGCCTCGAACTGTTCTTTCGAGATGGTCGTGGTCGTTATGCGGCAGCCGTAATGCTTGGCGGCATAAGTGGCAAAGCCGCCCCAACCTGTGCCGATTTCGAGGACATTATCGTTGGGCTTTAAATCCAATTTTCGGCAAATACGCTCCAACTTGGCTGTCGAGGCTTCTTCGAGGCTTAGTTCCAAGTCGTGATAAGTTGCCGACGAATACATCCCGTGCTTGTCTAAAAACAACGAAAACAAATCATTACCCAAATCGTAATGCGCGGCGATATTTTTGCGCGAGCCATGCTTGGAGTTTCGGCGCGCGAAATGCCAGAATTTCAACAGAGTATTGGTTAAGGTTGCCAGCCCGCCTTCCATGCTGTCTAACAGGTCTCGATTGCGCACCAAAATTCGGATCACCGAAGTCAAATCGTCGGTTTGCCATAATTTGTCCATATAGGATTCGGCGGCGCCGATCGAGCCGCCTAACGATATCTGCCGGTAAAAACTCATATCGAAGACTTCGATCTCGGCGCTGAGGCCATCTTGACCGGGACTACCCAACACGACTTTGCCGAGCGAGTCGGTCACCGTTAATTGGGAATCTTGCAAATGACTGAGTTTATTCAGTAGCGCTTTGCGCAGCAGCAAATCGAATCTAGCCGGGTTCTTGCTTATTTCGGCGGTTGTGGCATTCATGCTTATCTCCTTGATGTCATTCGGTTTGTTTATCGGGATGCGAATAAAACGGTATGCCTTTCAGCCAAAGCCGGAAAGCATGCCAATAAATCCTAAAAACGATGGCGCAAGTGATGAAAGGAAATCGCAACGGCACCGAGCGCATCATTTTCGGGGATGGGTCGAGCATGTCCAGTTGCAGGGTAGCATCGAAACAGCATTGCGCCAGGCGGTACAATTGCATGTGTATCGTCAACTTATCGCCGGAAAAGGCGAACCGCCACCGGTAATCGATGTCCATCGGCATGAACGGCGATACGTGAAAAGCTTTGCCGAACTCGAAGGTCCATTTACCGTTTTGGGCCGTGCTTTGCCGAGTATCCAAGACATAACAAAACCGTTCGCCCCAGGGTGTATTGGTAATTTCAGCGAGAATGAAGCGAGGCTGATCCTCGCTTTTGGGAAAACAAAAATAAAAACTGACCGGATTGAATGCAACGCCTAAGTATCTCAGATGCGTAAGCAAGCAAATGCGTCCTTCAAACATTTCACCGGTTTGTTGTTCAATTCGGGTTTTTACCGCGTCTCGCAAATCCGAATCCGTAGGCCCAAGATAGTCTTCGCGATAATAGGCGACCAGATTAAAGCGTTGCTTCGACCAAAAACGGCTTTTATCGATGACCTGATCTAATTCATCGAGATCGAGCCACGACATGAACAAGGGATAGCGGAAAGCATGCGGTTTCGGCAAGTGGCGCCGGTGGCGCACCCAACCTTTGCCGATGCGGCTGTGCAGCGCGTTCATGATGGCGCGTTCAGTTTATCGATCGCCAACTGCGCACTGGCCGCGCCGTCTTCATGAAAGCCCCAACCCCAATAGGCGCCTGCATAAAACGTGCGGTTATGGCCATTGATATCGGCATGTCTTTTTTGCGCGGCCAGGCTTTCCGGGGTGTACACTGGATGTCGATAATGCCGCTGCATCAAAATTTTCGACGGATCAATGCGGTCCGTGCAATTCAGCGACACCAGCAACGGCTCAGGAGCGTCTAGATTTTGCAGCAAATTCATATAATAAGTCACAGTACAATTCGCCTGAGCCCCAGCAGGTTTCAACGCATTCCAACTTGCCCAGGCCTTCGGATGCCTCGGCATCAACACCGCATCGGTATGCAGTACCGTATCGTTGTCCTGAAATGAGAACGCACCGAGTATTTCGGTCTCTTCCGGGCTCGGATCGGACAAGAGCCGAAGCGTTTGATCGCCGTGACAAGCCATGACGACGTGGTCGAAACGCCGCTCGCCACTCTCGCCGATGATAGTGACGCCGTTATTGTCCCGTGCGATCGATCGTACCGGACTATTTAGCCGGAGTTCGCCGCCGAAGCGCTGCTTGAATGCTTCGACATAGGTCGACGAGCCGCCTTTAACCGTGCGCCATAGCGGCCGGTCATCGATTTTCAGCATGCGGTGATTGTTCATGAAAGCAACGAAATAGCGTGCCGGAAAGTTTTTCAGACTTTCCGGCGGCCCCGACCATAAGGCGCAAGCCATCGGCAAAATATGGTCGTCGATGAAGGCTTCGCTGTAACGGTTTTGTTGCAGGTACTCACCCAAGGTCAGCGCATCGTCGCCGCTTTTCAATAAGGCCGGCGCTTCGCGGTAAAAGCGGAAAATATCGGCGATCATCCGGTAAAAGCGTGGACTGAACAGATTGCGGCGTTGACAGAATAACTTGTCGACCGTCGTAGCATTGTATTCGAGGCCGGTTTTCGCATCGGCCACGCTAAAGCTCATATCCGAAGGCTGCGAAGCCACGCCCAATTCGTTCAGAAAGCGGCAGAAATGGATGTAGTTGTGTTCGTTGAATACTATGAAGCCGGTATCGACCGAAAATTGGCGGTCGTCCAAGACGATATTGTGCGTATCGGTATGGCCGCCCAGGTAAGTATTGGCTTCATACAGCGTAACCTCATGCTGCTTGGCCAGATAATGGGCCGCATAAATGCCGGAGATCCCGCTGCCGACGATCGCGATGTTCATGCTTTGTCTCCTTCATCCCAGCGATTCGAATTCAAGCGTGAAACCGGAACCGGTTGCAGGTCCCAGATCAAACCACACCAAGACATCAGTTTTAGCAAGTAATAACTAATATCGATCTCCCACCAATAAAAGCCTTGGCGTGCCGAGACCGGATAATGGTGATGATTGTTGTGCCAGCCTTCGCCGAGCGTGATCAGTGCCAAAAAACCGTTGTTGCGGCTGTCGTCGCCGGTTTTATAACGTTGGTTGCCCCAGACATGCGACAGCGAATTGATGAACAGCGTGCAATGGATCAGCACTATCGTCGACACGAAATAACCCCAAATCAACATTTGCCAGCCGGTCGTACCGAGTTCCGGAAAAGCGATTTCGAGCCATTTACCCAGACCCCACAACGCGACTGCATAGAGCACAGGAATCACGATGTCGAAGCGGTCCAGGAAGCGTAGCTCGGGAAACTTAATCAGATCGCGCACCCATTGCTCGCGGGTAACAAAGTGCTTGGTGCTCATAAACCAGCCCATGTGGCTCCACCAGAAACCTTTACGCGGGCTGTGCATGTCGCGATCGGTGTCGGAATAACGGTGATGACGGCGATGGTGCGACGCCCACCAGATTGGGCCGCGTTGCGTCGCGGTCGAACCGAGCAAACCGAAAAGAAACTGGCACACGCGGGTGGTTCGAAATGCCTTGTGCGAGAAGTAGCGATGATAGAATGCCGTAATCGCGAACATGCGAATGAAGTAGGAAAACAGCGCCACGACAATCACGATCGGGCTCCAGCCCACTACGAATACCAACAGGCACGCGACATGCATGAGTATGAACGGAATCACGCGAAACCAATCGACGGCCTCGCTGGCGTCATTGCTGGTTTTGACACTACTGCTGTCGAACCAGGCGAAAAATTTTGTTAATGCGTTTTGTATAAACATTTTAGTAATCTCATAAAACTTACTCTTTCATTTAAGGATTCGGTCATAAATAACTTCCCTATTTTTAATACGCGGTAAGCAGGTTCGGTAACTCGATTGACAGGTGTCGGCGGCAGGGAAAGCCGCCGTCAAGCCTACACGGACGTATTCACGGCGTCCTGTCAAGCGAGTTACCGAACCCGCTACAAGACTCATAGCTCCAGGAAGTTATTTTTCACGAAATCCTAAGAGTATGTTGGTCATTAGAATACTAAGCGTGTGAAAAATATGTGAACGCCTGCGTGCGATTTGTTCACACAATAGTGCGTAGAGATCGGTAACACTCTGCAGAAAATTGAATAACGGAGTGGACGATGAAAAAAATGACATCATTATTCGGTATATTACTGGCGCTGACCGGCTGCAGCAGCGTCGAACCGAATCCGATGCGCGAGTATTTAGCGATGGCTCCGGCCGAACAGAATGCCGGAAAACATCCTAAAATCAGGCATTTTGTCGAGTTATACGACAACTTGGAAGTATTGCCGATCAAGACTAAGGTTGAAAATACCTATGCCGAGCAACTGTATTTTAACGATACGCTTGTCACCTTGCATGACCGGCAAGCCCTGCAGAGTTATCTCGAACAAACCCAGAAAAACCTCGATTCGATCAGTATTGAGGTCATGTCGGTATTCGAACAAGGCGACGATGCGTTTGTGCGCTGGAACATGCGAACTCGGTTCACGCTGTTGGGTCGAAGCAAGGATGTAACGACGATAGGCTTTAGCCATTTGCGTTTCGACGATCATGGCAAAATCGTCCTGCATCAAGACTACTGGGACAGCACGCAAGGCTTTTTTCTACAGGTTCCGATTATCGGAGGAGTATTACAATGGATAAAAAACGGTTTACACGACTAGCGATCTTGTTAGGCTTAATGTCGTTCGGCAATATATACGCCGAAGACTTACTGTCTTCGAGCATCAATAATCAGCAGGCCGAACTACCGCGTTGCAGTAAGGGTGAATTGAAAGCTTTCCGCTGGATTCATGTCGGTTATGCCGAACTTTATCTAAACAATTGCAAAAACCCGATCGATGTTTTCAACGATTCTCCGAAACAATTACGCTTTATTTACGAGCGCTCGATTCCGGCCAAGGCATTCCGCGAGGCTTCCGAGGAATATCTAAAAGCGAACTTGGGCGATCGATATCAGGCCTGGCGTAGTGCTTTCGATCGATTCAATCGCCAATATAAGGACATTGATAAAGGCGATTTTTACGATTTAATTTATGATGCCGATAACGGTTTGAGACTTTTTCTGAACAATGAGCTGCTCGGAGCCTTAGAAGACCCCGAACAGGGGCTGGCTTATTTCAATATCTGGTTCGGCAAAGACCCGTTCTCAAATGCACTGAAAGAAGCTTTACTGACGCCCGAAATGTAATATCTGCCGCCACACTCTTGTGGTGAGTATTCAGTTCCCCGGCTATTCTCGTTCCCACGCTCTGCGTGGGAATGCCTGAGTACCGCTCCAGCGGTACGAGACGCTAGAGCGTCTCGGGCTGCATTCCCACGCTGGAGCGTGGGAACAATAGGGGGATGTGCATAATTACCTCTTGTGAATGCCGAGCTTAAAAAGCTCTATTTGCGTTAATCCAAATTCGTCAGTTTGTCTCGCTCCAAGTTCCTGGAGCGCTACCAAAATTGCTCGCTCCCAAACGCTTGTTTGGGAGTGTCTACCGTCAAGCTCAGATTGGCGTACGATAAGCAGAGCTTAAAGGTAGGCATTCCCAAGTAGAACTTGGGAACGAGACAAACATAGAAAAATAATGAACGAAAGTGGGCGCAGGCTAAAACGACAAATCCCACTGTAACCAAAACCGCTGATCCGATTGGCTGATTCCTTGCCTCGGTTCTTCCACGATCAAATGACTGACTTGAAAATTCACTTTATTGTTATGGCCATTGAAGAAATAAGTCATTACGCCGCTGAATTCTTGTTGCCGGTCGTTATCGACGTCGACATTGGGATCGACAAAGGCATAACGTCCGGCAAATTCCAGGTTCTTCGGCACGATCGCCAAAATATAATGCGGAAAATAGCCGGCTTGGATTAAGCCCCCCATGAGATTCGTTTCTCTCCCGCCGGCGCCTTGGGCTCTTAACGTATCGATAACTTCCTTCCAGTGCATTTCATGTTGAATCGATAGGCCTTGCCATTTGAAACGGGCTTCTTCCATCATTTGATTGATTCGGTATTGTCCGTCTTCGCCTACGCTATAGCCGGGTAGTGCGCGGCAGCTTCGGTTATCGGTTTCGAAGGCGGTGCATCGACTTCGATTGGTCGCCGCCGCGAACGCGAAATTGAGAGCCGGATTTTCATGATATTCGAGATCGGATTGAGAAAACGGCATCTCCCCACCCAAGGCATTCCACTGCAAGCGGCCGGAATACATCATGTTGTTATCGTCATTGTTGCGCTCGCCGACGCCGAGTCCGGTATAAACGCCGGCATAATAACTGATATCGTGCCAGCTGCCGGGAAATAGATTGCCGAATATTTGTACCCCTTGTTGCCGGTCTACCGTAAAGATGTCGTTAACAATCGACCGGTTGACGAATTGCTGATTGCCTGAAGAGGTCACCCGTTCGTCGTTATACAAAACCTTACCGCGACCGAACCATAATTTAGCCTATGGATATTTGTCCACGGTCAAATTCAAATCGCGCAAAACCGGCTGGGACCAGTCGTATTGCAAATAGTATTTCAACCATGGCCAATAGGCATGACCTCTGAGCTTGGTTCGAGCACGGCGGATCATGAAGGTGCTTTGGTCGCGTTCGAGATCGTCGATCGAGCGCGGATCGCTGTCGAAAGGATTGGCATAGCGGGCTTGTATCCGGTTTTGGATGGACAAGGCGAATTTGCCGTCATCGGTCTTGAATTCAAAGCCGTTCTTGCCGTAACTGACGCCGGAGGGCAGGTTACTCTGGGTTTTAGGTTTCGGCTCATCCGACTTGACCTCAACTTCGGCTTGGGCAAGCGCAGTTTGCACGTCCTTTTTCGGTAGCCCATGCTCCGTTTGACTAGCCGTGGCGGCTTGCGCCGCTTCTAATTGTTCGAGCCGTTTTAGCTTTTCATCTAAAACTTGCAGCTTCGCGTCGAGTCGCTTTTCAACGGCCAGCAATTCCTGCATATAACGTTCCGGGTCTTTGGGTTCAGCGGCGAGAACGACTCCGGACAAAAATAACCCGAACAGCACAGCCGGAATGGCGCGTGGCAAGGGCCTGTAGCGAGATGGCATTTTCATGTATTGCACTGGGTTCGCAAGAAAAATGCGAATTATGACAAAATTATGACAGTTTTGTGACAATTACATAAAAATAACAGTACTCCAGTAGTGGAATTTCTAAAAAGATATGGGCTTGACGAGGATGTCGGGAGAAGAATCTTCCTCGTTCCCACCGCTCCAGCGTGGGAATGCATACCGGTCTTGCCTCGGCTGACAAGGTATGGGTTCCCACGGAGGACCGTGGGAACCAGAAAAGAATTACTGTTTTGCAATCTTAGCTAATGAGGCCTCGATACCATTTTTTGTCACCCCACGTTCCCGACTTTCCCTCACCTAGCGTTAGGTGAGGGACGTTCTGGGGATCGCTCCCACAGAGCATCCGGCCCCCCCTTGTGGGAGCGACGCCTTCGTCGCGATTTCGAAGCCACTGATGTTCAATATCCGCAGATTTATCAAACAACACCGTTTCCAGGTATACGATGATCTCTGTTAGCAAGTTTACCGATACTTGTGTATAACGGCGAGAGCTGGAGCTTGGGTAACAGCATATTTTAGTTTTTGCGACTATGACTGGCCCCTACTCGGACACTTGGCTTCGGCAAGCTGAAGCATCTTGCTAATCAGGAAAAGATATGGGCTTGACGAGGATGTCGGGAGAAGAATCTTTAATTCGCGCCGGCCTGCTTAACCAATAGCATACGGCCCAAACGGCGCAATCCGTCGGACGATATGTCCAAGCCGAGCGGTGAGCCGATGGCTTCAAGTTCGTACAGCAAATCCGTTGCAGTGATAAACGTCAGAAAGCGCAAGCTCTCGGCTCCGGGTACGTCTTTGGCTATCGTTCGCAGCACCGGCGTAACTTGATCCCATGAATCGTTGAAAAACATCCGGACCGGATCGCCGCCGCTCGTGTCGTTGCTCGTCAAACCCTTGTGGAAGGCCGATTTAGCCGCAAGTAAAGTCTCCAAAAGCGTATCGCGCACGTCCGAGGAAACCCTATCGTCCGCGGCTCGATCGATCGCTTCAAATAATGAAGCGTTCCAGCGTTGCCAAGCTACATTCCATTGTTGCATTTCGCTTTCGTTGAATACCGGCGCGGGTTGCTTGTTTGTTCTTGCATTTGCCTGCGGAACCTCAAAAGCGACTTTTACGCCCAAACCGGTTTCGCCGGCCTTGACTTCGCTGAATCGTAACTAGCTCAATAAGGCTTGCAGCGCCGCTTTATTTTCCGGAGTCGTGACGGGTGCCAGCGTTTTTTCGATGTCGCCTCGCATTTCTTGAAGGTCGAGTTTAACCGATGCCAATTTCGGTTCGGCAAAACGCTTAAGTAAATCCTGCAACTGATCGATTCTCAATGCTTGTCCGCCCGGATCGTAAGCAACCGCCTTGTCGATCGGAAAGCGTAAAACAGTTCCGCCGTTCTCCAGTACCGCGCGTTGAAAAGTTTCGAGCTTGCCGGTCCAATCCAACACGGTTAGACATTGGCCGCCCATGGCGGTGCCGATGCGCGCATGTACGTCATTGACGATTCGAACGAGGTTTTGTTGCCCGTCGATTCTAGGGTTGGACATATCGAGTAAACTACAGCCGCTTTTATCCTTCCATAAATGGGCAGTCTGATTGGCGCCGGTGTAGATCTGTTCGACCAGTGCATTTCGAATCAAGCGGTAATCGATCGGAAGCGGTATGGTCTTCTGATTTGCGCTAAGGCTTCCCGAATAGGCGATTAGGATTCCAAGATAAACGCTTAGCAAAGTTTTTTTCATAGTATGACTCATATAATCGGTTATGCCCCATGCGGCTTAAGTAGGTTACCATTATTCCCAGTGATATCGTTTTAGTCCAATCATGACTTTCGACGTATTTGTTCAGTCAAATGCATTTAGCAGTTTAATGAATTTCTTTTAGGAGTAATCAGTGTTTGATACGGCTACACAATGGCTGCAAGACTTAAATCTGGAGCCTAGCACCAAAGTGGCAATCGCTTTGGCGGCTATCGTTGCCATAGCAATATTAACCCACCTCATTTTGCATTATGTCTTTCTGCGTTTAGTCGAAAAACTGGCCTACCGAAGCAAATGGGTTTGGAAGCGCGCCTTATTCGAGCAAAATTTATTCAATCGCATTGCATTCGTATTTCAGGCCATGTTGGTCCGCTGGCAAGCCCAGCTATGGCTGGCCCAGGAGTCATTGTTTTTATCCGGTATCGAATTAGCCGCTAAATTGTGGATATTGTTTTATCTACTCTTAAGCTTGTTTTCCTTGCTCGACACCTTGCTGTACTTGGCGCATCAATACCGCGTCGCAAGACATTGGCCTTTGCGCGGCGTCTTCCAAAGCATCAAGCTGATTGCATCCGGTTTTGCCTGTATCTTATTTGTTTCGATCATCACCGACAAATCGCCGGTGATTTTACTCAGCAGCTTGGGCGCGATGACGGCAGTACTGCTCTTAGTGTTTAAGGATTCGTTATTGGGCTTGGCTGCCGGCATTCAACTGTCGGCCAACAAAATGTTGAGCGTCGGCGACTGGCTGGAAATGTCCAAATACGGCGCCGACGGCGATGTGATCGATATCGGCTTGACTACCGTCAAGGTGCAGAATTGGGACCGAACGATTACCACGATCCCGACTTACGCCTTGATATCCGATTCGTTTAAAAACTGGCGCGGCATGCAAGAATCCGGCGGCCGGCGCATTATGCGCAGTATTCGCATCGATGTCGCTAGCGTTGCGTTTTTATCCGAAGAAGATATCGTTCGTTTGCGTAAAACTAAGCTGCTGACCGATTATATCGAACGAAAACTGGCCGAAATCGACAAGGCCAATGCAGAGGAGCGTGCCGATTTATCTTGTCCTGCGAATGGCCGGCGGCTGACTAATTTAGGTACGTTCCGCGCCTATTTGAATGCCTATCTCAAGGCACATCCCGGTATTCATCAAGCGATGATTTTGATGGTGCGCCAATTGGAACCCGATGCGCACGGACTGCCGATTCAGATCTATGCGTTCAGCAATGATACGCGCTGGGTCAATTACGAAAGTATTCAAGCCGATATTTTCGACCATATATTAGCGGTCGTGCCGGAATTCGGCCTGCGCGTCCATCAAATGCCGAGCGGCCAGGATTTGCAAGCGTTGTTGAAAGCGACAGGGAATTAATCGTTATCGCTTTGCCGGCGCGCCAATAGATGGATATAGCGCCCCATGTCCCGGTAGGTCGGCATTCGGCAATAACGGTATTCCAATTCGAATAATTCGGCCGGATCGCTGCCGTCTAAAGTGTCTTTGCTTACATAATCGTGAAACACGCGAATGCCGGTATGCGCCGTAATGCTAAATCCGTGGCTTTGCAATCGATCGATGACTTCGTGGGGATATTGAGGATTGGGCGGCGTTAGTTTTTTGCCTTTGCCGAGATAGGCATCGTTAAGCAGATTTCTCCAGCGCCAATGGCCTTTCAAGGCATTGGTATACACCATCGCGTTACGGTTATAGAACAATAGCGACAAATAGCCGCCGGGCTTGACCTTCTTCATGACGACTTGTAAGGCCGGCAGCGGGTCGCCGAGCCATTCGATTACCGCATGAAATAAAACCAAATCGAATGGGGGAAGTTTGGCCGCGAGCGTTTGCGCGGGTTCATGATGAAATTCGGCGATTAGGCCGGCTTCGGAAAAGTGCTGTCGCGCCCGCGCCAGCATCTTTTCCGATATGTCGCATAGCGTCAAACGGTGGCCTTGCCCGGCTAGCCATTGGCTGATTTGCGCAAAACCGCATCCGGCATCCCATATCGACAGAGGTTCGGCAGCCCGGTAAAACTCGTCAAGATCTTCCTTCAATAGCTTGAGCCGCCAATTTCCTTTGGGCGTGCCGTAGACTTTTTGTTCGAATTTTTCGACAAACGGGTCGAAATTACGGTCTTTCAGTGGTTTCATCGGGCAGGAGCGGCAAAGACGGTTAATTCGGCGCGATCAACCGATAACCGACCCCCGATTGGGTTTCGAGTAAGGGCACATCGAACGGCTTGTCAATTTTTTTGCGCAGTTTGTATAAATGGCTTCGGAGCGTATCGCTGTCTGGGATTAGCTCTCCCCAGAGTTCTTGTTCCAATTGCTCTCGGGTCACGAGGTTGGGCGATTCGCGCATCAGGATGCGCAGTATCCGCAAACATGTCGGCGACAATTGAATAATCCGGCCCTGGCGCATGACCTGCATTGTGCTGGTATTGAAGGTTAAGTCGTGAATTTGATAAACGGACTCGTCCAATTCACCGCGTTCGCGGCGGATCAAGGCATTGATGCGGGCTTCGAGCTCCGGCATTTCGAACGGCTTGACTAGATAATCGTCGGCGCCGCGTTGAAATCCTTCCAGCTTGTCTTGCAATTGATCGCGAGCGGTCAGCATTAATATCGGCGTCGACAAACGCGCGTCTTTACGCAATCTCCGACATATTTCCAAACCGTCGATGCCGCCGGGTAGCGTGATATCGAGAATGATGGCGTCATAGCGTTGCGTTGCGGCAAGATGCAGTGCGCACAATCCGTCGTAGGCGTAATCCATCGTAAAGCCGCTGCTTTCCAGATAGGCACCGACTGCTTGAGCCAGGTTTTTATGATCTTCGACCAGCAGCAAAGAGGCGTTCCTCTGGCTCGGTTGATTTTGAGGATTGGCTGGAGAAATGTCCATATTTTGGAAAGTGTGAAGGTTCGGCGGAGGCCCCGCCGAACCTTGTATCGCTAGAGTTAAGGTTATTCTTCGACTTGCTGAATGCCGTCCAGGTACCATTTCGGCTGCAGGCTATTTCTCGGCTTAACGAAATGCCAGACTTCGCGAACAGCTTGCTCCGGTCCGTAAATGTCTTCGCGAAGTAAGGAATCGAACAATACGGTCGCTTCCAATTCGCTGCCGGATTCGCGGACATCGAGCAATTCGGCTTGAACACTGACGACCTCGGTTCGGTTGTCATCGGTTGAGGCCTTGAGTTGATCCTGTATTTCGGCGAACACGCGGTCGGTAGTCAAGCCTCTGATTTCGGCTAGATCGCGATCGTCCCAAGCGGTTTGCAAAGCTCTAAACGCATTTTCGGCACCGTTCAAGAAAGCATGTTCGTCGAAACCTTCCGGCAAGATCAATTCACGATTTTCGATAGCGGGCTCGAACCCCGAATCGTTATTGGCTTGAGGGCCTTTCTTAAACAATAAGTCGGTATTGAAACCCGTATTACCTACCGAAGCGCGTGATGTCTCTTGGGCTTGAGGCGCTTCATAATCGTTATAAGCTGAGGATGAGCGCTGTTGCGGTTCATAGCTTTCGCGACTATAAGCCGGTACCGGTCGCGCGGCATTTTTGGCGCGGGCGGCAAACAGTTTATAGAGTAAAAACGCGATACCGCCGAAAACTAAAATATCCATGAAATTGAAGTTCTCGAAGGCGCCGCCGAACAACATAGCGCCAAGCAACCCGCCCAAAGCCAGGCCGCCGAGCATGCCCATCAAGCCGCCGCGACTAGCGAGCTTTTGTTTGGCTGCTTGGTTTTGGGCCTGGGCTTGTTGCTGTTGCCGTGTTGGTGCCGCTTTTGCCGGTGAGGCAGAGCGTTGGTACGGTTTGTTGAACGAGGATTTGCCGCCGAACGAGCCGCCTCCGCCGAATCGCTTGGCTTCGGCATCCGAAACGCTGCCCAATCCGAGGGACAGTCCGATGATCAAGGTTGTCACTATGCTGGTTAATTTATTCATGGATAAGTTTTTGAGTTTTGTTGATAAAGGCAAGAAAAATAATTGGGCTGTTCATTGTATAACGCAGTCTTTCGCCCTATTAACTACGCATTAAAGATTCTCGTTTACGACACGGCATGACCTGATTGAGTTCCATCGATAGATTGTCGGCAAGCAGTCAAAAATCCCATCTTTCTTAGTATGAAGTGAATTAAGCAATATGTGGATTAAAATCTATCTGTGCGGGTTGAGTAACCATACGCATCAAGCTAAAAACGGCCAACCCGCACCCCGCTATTTCCCAAGCTCCAGCTTGGGAAACATGCTACGGAAGCTCCAGCTGCCTGAGACCGACATAACCTCAATCAACCCCGACTCGTTCGTTCACAACTACCTCGATCGTTGGGAAGCCAGAGATGCCTGAACAGGCTCCCCAAGCTCAAGCTTGGGGAGCAGCATTAGGTGCGCGATGCGTTCTAAACTGTTTATGCAGGGCAGGGTTAGCGACCCTGTCCTGAATGTTTCAATCATGTCCAGTGCAAAAATAAGACCTTCCGGGCGGGTTGAATAGCCCGCCGCTGCGCCTCAATTTTTCAGGTAACAGCGCATTAAAACTCCTTCACCACAAAGAAAGTAATGTCGCTTCCGCCACGTTCGTCATCCCTTAGTACGTTGAAATTATGGGTAACATCCACGACCAACATCGATTCGCCGAGAAAACCGGTCGCGAGCCGACCGCCCACCGCGCTATAAAACGTTTCTTTTCTCTTAAATTCGCCGCCGATATTGCGTACCGGATTCAACCAACCCGCAGTTCCGTGCAAGCTCAAGTAACTGAAAAAAATCGGCTCCCAGCGGTATTCGGCGTTACCGATCAAATAGTGTTCGGGATAATATTCCCATACCGAAGCGCCGGGGAGCACGGGCATGGCAGTCGAGGCAAAATCCCAACCCATCGGATTGACACCGCCTCCGATGCGTTGCGCCGAAAATCGGTCCAGATTGGCGCCCGTACCGCCATGGACGGAGCCTAATAGCCGGTGTCTATCACTATTGATAAACGGAACGCCGGTGGCGCCTAACGCATAGGCGTCGAATCTCAAATGATCCCGAGAATCGCTAGCGCGGTATTGATTGCCGTCAAGCCCCCAATCGCGCCAATTCACGCGGTGTCCGTAGACCAGGTTTCCGCCGGCGGCAAAACCTTCGTGAGCCAGCCACAATATATTCCGTTTTAACCCGTCGTATTTCACTTCCAGGCGTGAACCGAGCTCAACGGTATCGCGAGGCGCGAGTAGATTATCGGCGGCTTCGCTGCCTTTGCTGAAATATAAAAAACCCGGCTCGAAATACAGATTGGCCATGAAGATATTATCGTTATAACCGGGATCGACTTGAGTTCGATAGCCGAGACCGATATCCCATTGCAAACGGCCCCAATACATTTCTTCATCGAGTACGCTTCGTCCGTCGACGACTTCGCTCATCGCACTCGGCGGCGTAAAATTCCTAAATGCTAATGCATATTGAAAATCGCCCCAATCGGGCAATTGTTCGCCGTAAAACAAATCGTTATATGCTCCGGCAATATTCGCATAAAACAACTTGCTTTGTTCGGGCTGTCGCCAAAAATACAGACTGCCAATCGGAAAAATATCTCGGTCGTCGGGTCCCGGCGTGTTGTATTGAAGACCCAGCATCCAGGCATTTACCGATGTTCTATCACGCGGATCGACGATAATTTCTTCGCCCAGAAACTCGGTTTTGAAGCCTTCCCCGGCCAATGGAGTTTTATAATTTTTCGAATCCCGGTCCAGGTAAGGAAGTTCTTGTTCAATAGCGGATTGAATAGCGTCATCTGACGCTACTGCTTCATATTGCTGCGCCATAGCCGATGAACTAAAGCACAACAATCCGAACAAGGTGATGGATAGTAAGTAAAGTTGCCGAGTGATCAGATCATAGCTAGCCATTTCATATACTCCAAAAAACACGCACTAGTTCGTACAGCAATTTAGGATATAAGGGTTACCCCATATCCAACATGAAACATGACTCAATATTCCGCCAGGAATTACCGAAAAATACACTTGATTTTGTGCTACCGGTAAATCGCTTTATAGCTGATATAAAGCGAGCAGAATGTTACCGGTATAATTAAAATCATCGCCAAACCAATCGTAACGACAGACAGCAGAGCAAAGAGTATCAAGAACAGATAAACCGTGATCATCGCCGAAATATGACGCCCGCAGTTGTAATAACTACTTTTGATTGCATCTACAGGCTTGCTATCGATGAACATCACTTGGGGCACCGAGTACAACAATGCTGAAATGATCAGGATGCCCAATGGTGCTGCTAGTATCAGTGCCGTAAAAGGTCCGAGTGTTACCGTTAATCCCGCTTCAATAATTTCGAAGAATACCATTAACAAGCCGAGAATCAACAAAGGTTTCAGCTTGGGCGAATCGATGAAGCCTTGGAAAAAATGGCTGATTTTTATCTTTCGCTGTTCGTCGACTTCTCGAATTGCATACAAAAATCCGCCATACATCACCGGAAAGATCAAACCGTCTAATATCTCACCGATTACTGGAAGTAGTGCTAGCAGGACTTCCAGAAGAATCCAGATCACGGTACCGAGAATCAGCAACAGCGGGCTTTTAGTAAACAGCTTCCAACCATCGACAAACCATTGTCGGCCGTCTTTCATTGTATATCCTGTATCTTCCATCGCGCGCTCCTAAAATTATTATTGTCTATCGACATCTATTTTAAGACGATTCAATCAATCATACCTTTCGTATACCTTTCACACTTCAAATTTCGGCATTGCTTAAGGAGGCCGCCGGGGTGTTCGGTCCCTCACCTAACGCTAGGTGAGGGACCAGCTAGGAGCTGGCATAGAGCTTACATGGACGTATTCACCCAGCACCTAAATTCCATAGCCCATTGGCTATGATTAATTTTCTTAGATAATTTAGGTGCTGGGTTCACGGCGTCCTTTGACGAAGACCCCGGTGCCGAATTTGATCTACGATGAGTATATTAGTTCGTATGGAGCTTTCATTCACCCAAGAGGTTAGCGGGAATGTTTAGGCAATCTTTTGAAATACTTCATGAACTCCATGCGATTCATGGCTAAACTGCCGAATTTTGATCTACGATGAGTATGAATTTGAAACGAAAGTTTAGGAAAACAAAAGGCTTACGCTTCAGTATACCGACAACCCGGGATCGGTCCAAATTCGGCACACTCCGTTTAATAAAAAGATTCGTCAGCATTAAATGTGTAATTATTCACACCCCCCTATCGTTCCCACGCAGAGCGTGGGAACGATAATTGCCGGGGGGACTGAATAGTTACTTAGGAATATACATAAATTTACTTCTACAAGTTTTAGGCATTGTGGTGGTTCGGCGACTCGCTTGACAGGACGCCGTGAATACATCCATGTAGGCTCGACGGCGGCTATCCCTGCCGCCAACGCCTGTCAATCGAGCCACCGAACCCCCTTTCAGCATTTGTCGAAGTCATTTCATGCTTGTTCCTTAAATGTAGCCGTGCAAAAAAACGCCCCCGTGCTACTATGAAGCTTAGAACAGGTTTTGGGAGCACGTAATATGAAAGCGAATATCGGTTTAATCGGCCTGGCGGTCATGGGCCAGAATTTAGTTCTCAACATCAATGATCATGGTTTTAAGGCAGCAGTCTACAACCGCACGACAGAAAAGACCGACGAGTTCCTCGCGGGGCCGGCCAAGGGCACCGAAATCGTCGGAACTTACTCGCTCGAAGATCTTGTGCAGAAACTGGAAACGCCGCGCATCGTGATGTTAATGGTCAAAGCCGGAACCGTGGTCGATCATTATATAGAACAACTAGCCCCGCTACTGGATGCCGGCGATATCATCATCGACGGCGGCAATTCGTTATTTACCGACACCGACCGGCGCACCAAGGAGCTAAAAGAAAAAGGCTTGCTTTATATCGGCACCGGTGTTTCGGGCGGAGAGGAAGGCGCGAGGCACGGGCCTTCGATCATGCCCGGCGGTCACCCGGATGCTTGGAACCGAGTCAAACCGGTATTGCAGGCGATCAGCGCAAAAGTCGACGGCCAGCCTTGCTGTGAATGGGTCGGCGATGGCGGCGCGGGCCACTATGTCAAAATGATCCATAACGGCATCGAATACGGCGACATGCAAATCATTTGCGAAGCCTATCAACTGATGTCCGAAGGGCTCGGTCTTTCTGCCGATGAGATTTCCACTATTTTTGCCGAATGGAACGGTGCGGAACTCAGTTCCTATCTCGTCGAAATCACGGCCAATATTCTTGCCTATAAAGACGAAGACGGCAGTCCGCTCCTCGACAAGATCCTTGACACGGCCGGCCAAAAAGGCACCGGTAAATGGACCGGCATCAATGCGCTGGATTTGGGCATTCCGCTGACGCTGATCGGCGAATCAGTCTTCGCGCGCTGCCTGTCGGCGATGAAAGACGAACGCATCAATGCTTCGCAAAAGCTGCCTAAACCGGTCAACCGTTTTGAGGGAAACCGGCAAAAAGTCATCGAAACCATCCGCAATGCCTTGTATGCATCGAAAATCATTTCTTACGCGCAGGGTTTCCGGCTCATGCGCGAAGCGGCGAAAGATTACGGCTGGTCGTTAAACTACGGCGAAATCGCGCTGATGTGGCGGGGCGGTTGCATCATTCGTAGCGCATTTTTAAACGATATCAAACAAGCATACGACAGCAATCCCGATTTGGAAAATTTGCTGCTGGCCGATTTCTTTGTCGATGCTATGCAGCAGGCCGAACCCGGCTGGCGTAAAGCCGTCATACTCAGTATCGAACTCGGTATTCCGGCTCCGGCGTTTTCCAGCGCGCTAGCGTTTTACGACGGCTACCGGACGGCGCGCTTGCCCGCCAATCTGTTGCAAGCTCAACGCGATTATTTCGGCGCACACAGTTACGAACGCACCGACCGTCCGCGCGGCGAGTTTTTTCATACCGACTGGACCGGGCACGGCGGTAAAACCGCATCGTCTACTTACAACGTTTAAATTACACGCATATCACGAGTCGATTCTATGTCTGCTGAACCCTGTACCTACGTCATTTTCGGCGCAACCGGCAATTTGTCCCGAATTAAACTGATGCCGGCGCTTTATCATTTGGATCTCGAAAACAAACTGCCGGAAGGCAGTCGTATCGTCGGCATTGGTCGACGGCCTTGGGACCAAAAAAAATGGCTTGAGGAAGTTCGGGAAATGATCGGCGCGAAGGTTCGTGAAGGTATAGACGAGGCTGTATTCGCCCGGTTCAGCGAACGACTTTCCTATCATCGCGGCGATCTCGGTGAAGCGGAATGCTATAGCGGACTGGCCGTTACCTTGGGTAAGGATGAAGATTTTTCCAAAAACATCGCATTTTATCTCGCGATCAGTCCCGAGGATTTCGGTAATGTCATCGAATCGCTTAGCAAAGTCGACTTACTGAATCAAGAATACGGCTGGAAACGCGTTATCATCGAAAAGCCCTTCGGTTACGATCTGGACAGCGCGCAATCGTTGCAAAAACGGATCGGCCGTTTTTTAAGCGAAGAACAGATCTACCGGATCGATCATTATCTCGGCAAAGGCATGGTGCAGAATGTATTGGTCTTCCGCTTCGCGAATGTCATGCTAGAGCCGCTGTGGAACCGCAACTACATCGACCATGTTCAAATTACCCATGCCGAGGATATCGGTATCGACACGCGCGGCGGCTACTACGATGGGGCCGGAGCTTTGCGCGACATGCTGCAAAGCCATTTGCTACAACTGATGACGCTGGTTGCAATGGAACCGCCCGCATCAATGGAAGCGGAATCGCTGCGCGACGAGAAGGTCAAGGTCTTAAAATCGATTCGCCCAATACCCAAATCGGCGGTACACGCGCATGCCTATCGCGGCCAATACGCCAAAGGCACGGTCGGCAAGGAAAAGGTCAAAGGCTATTTGGAGGAAGAGAACATTCCGCCAACCAGCATTACCGAAACCTATGCCGCCGTAAAATTATTCATCGATAATTGGCGCTGGCGGGGCGTGCCGTTTTATCTACAGACCGGCAAACGACTGGCCAAAGGTCAATCGGTCGTCTCGATTTGCTTTCGCCATCCGCCGCTGCAGTTTTTTCGCGATACGCATGTGCAGTGCATGAATCCGAATTGGGTCCTGTTGAGCATTCAACCCGAAGAACGCATTCGCATGGAAATGACCGTCAAGGAACCTGGATTGGAAATGCGCACGCGCACCAGTAGCCTGGATGCCGGTTTTCGAAACAGCGATGAAAAAGCGATCGATGCCTATGAGGATTTATTGCTGGATGTCATGAAAGGCGACCGCTCGTTATTTCTGCGTTTCGACGAAGTCGAATATGCTTGGCGTATCGTCGATCCGATTTTGCAAACCTGGGCCGTCGAACGCGACTTCATTCCGACTTATCCGGCCGGGAGTTGGGGACCCACCGAAAGCCGCCGCCTATTCGAAAAAGAAGATCAATTTTGGCGAACCTCGTTGACGCCGGAGTGGTGTCAATAACGCTCAAGCCCTCTTTCGAAATATCATCGCCGAACGAAAACAAAGTCTTTTATGCTTCGAACGTTTTACAACGCATGCTAACTGCTTTTTAGGATTGGGGAGAAACAAATATTGTATACAGTCCTATAGTAAGTTATTGAAATAAATTAATATTATTTATGATATTCATGGTGAAGTGCTTTTTCTAGATCAATTGATTTGAGCATTAGTTTCCCAAAAATACGCAATCCTTAAAAAACCTGACACCAAACCAGGAGATGCGGCGATGGACCGCTTCGAACGAATCTATCAATTACATAACATTCTATCCGGTCGCCGAACGCCGATATCTAATACCCAGTTGCAGGAAAAACTCGAATGCAGTGAAGCGACCGTAAAGCGGCTGGTAACGCTCATGCGCGACCATTTCGACGCGCCGATCGTTTACGACCGTAAACGCAACGGGTACCACTACGACACCGAAGCCGGCGAACATCCTTACGAACTGCCCGGCTTATGGTTCAATGCCGAGGAACTATGGGGACTGCTGACTTGCCATACCTTGCTGCGCAAAATATCGCCGGGCCTGTTCGGCGAACAAATCGCCCAACTGCAAAACCGGATCGAAAAACTTCTCGCGTTAGATCGTAGCAGCGCAGAACGCAAACTGGAATGCATCAAAGTCATCCCGATCGCCTCACGTCAAAAAGTTCGAAATCCTTGGTTTCCCAAAATCGCCGGAGCGCTATTCGATAGCCAACGTCTCGACTTGATCTACGACGCGCGTAGCGACGGACAAATCACCGCACGCACCGTATCCCCGCAAAATCTGGTTTACTATCGGGACAACTGGTACCTTGACGCGTGGTGTCATTTTAGAAGGGAGCTGCGCACCTTCGCATTGGAACGCATTAAAACCGCCACCCGCCAAGAAGTTCCCGCCCAAAGCTTCGATCGAGAGCAGTTAGATGATTATTACAGCGCCGCCTACGGCATCTTCTCCGGTACAGCCGAACACACCGCAAAGCTAAAATTCACGCCGGAACGCGCCCGCTGGGTCGCCGACGAACAATGGCATCCGAAACAAACCGGCTGCTGGCACGAAGACGGCAGTTACGAGCTAAACATACCGTTCGGCGATCACCGCGAACTATTAATGGACATCCTCCGCCACGGAGCCGAAGTCGAAATTTTGGAGCCTGCCTTTTTACGCGAAGCCGCGATCGAGCAGATTCAAAGAATGGCGAAAATGTATCAAAAAAATTAGCCACCGTCACCGAAAAACGTCAAGCGCCGCGATGCTAGATTGACACGGCGGGTTTTGCAACGCCGCGCCCAACGCAAACAGCGCATGCTGGAAACGTTGATTCAACAAGGCTTGCTGCCACAAGAACTGTCAATTCATCCTCAGCCAGAAATTATATTGAATGTTTTAGGCGACATGCTCGACGATCCCGACGTGCAAACCGTACTCAATGAAATCGAGCAAGACGAAGACCTAAGCGACGAACGCGCTAAGGAAGAATCGGCATTCAAAAAAGACATAGCCGAACTGAGACGGGAAATCGCCTTAGCCAACTGCCGAACCCTGGGTGAATATCTCGCCGGCTTCGGCCGGCACCAATGCCGGCGCAACAGAGCTCACGATGGCGGTCATTTGCGCACCGATCGGCAGATGTACCAAGAAGAACTGGATCTCATTTGGCAAACGCAACAGGAATACCATCCGCAATTGACCGAAGCCTTCAAAGAAACGATCGAACGTATCATCTTTTATCAGCGGCCTTTGAAACTCAAAGCCGACCGCATTGGTAAATGCTCGCTGGAACCGAAATATAATTGAATCCGAATCGCCCGGCTCGAATACCAACGCTTCCGCTACCTGCAAGACATCAATCATTTGGAATATTTAGAAAGCCAAACCGACCGATGGTTAAAGCTGGACGAAGCGCAACGAAACAAATTGGTCGAATTGTTCGAACGTGAAGCCAACATTACCCTAACCAAAATCAGAAAAACCCTGGGTTTCGATCGAAGCGTCGAAATCAATCTCGAGCGCGGAGACAAAAAACTCAAAGGCAATATCACGGCTTGCGAGATTCGTAAGATTTTGCCCGACTGGGACGGTTTCGATGCCGAACGCCAACAGGCACTGGTCGAAGACCTGCTGACTTTCCAGAAAAAATCGGCACTGAAAAAACGCATGACGACGCACTGGCGATTCAGTCCGGAAATCGCCGTCAATCTTTGTTTGCTGGAATTCGAACCCGGTCACGGCAACTTATCGTGCAAAACAATCAGAAAACTACTGCCCTTTTTGGAGCGGGGAGAAATCTTTTCCGATGCCCGCATCAGCGCCGGTTACGACTACGAGCCCGACAACATAACGGCTATCGACAAACTAGGGCCGCCGCCGGAAATCGCCAATCCGATCGTGCTAAAAGGTTTGCACGAGCTGAGGCGCTTGATCAACGCGCTAATCGCCGAATACGGAAAACCCGACGCAATACGGCTGGAAATGGCCCGCGACTTGGAAATGAACACACAACGTTATGCCGAGTTCACCAAACAACAAAAAGCCAACACGAAAGCAAACAACGAAGCCGCCGAAAAATTCGGCGAAATGCGCCGGCTTAATCCGCATCTGCAATTGAGCCGTTACTCCAGCCGCGACGACAAACTCAAATACCGGCTCTGGCGGGATCAAAATCAATGTTGCGCCTATTCGGGACAAACGATCAGTCTGTCAACGCTGTTCGGCTCCGAAATAGAAATCGATCATATCGTGCCATACAGCGAATCGCTGGACGACTCTTACATGAATAAAGTCGTCTGTTACGCGAAAGAAAACCGTAACAAAGGCCAGCGTACGCCGATCGACGCTTTTAGCGGCAACGAAAAACAATGGAATCAAATCGTCCAGGCGCTCGACCGATGGCCTAAATCGCTGCAAGCGAAAAAAAGGCGCTTTTTCATGACCGGAGCGGAAATACAAAAACGCGATTTCATCGCCAATCAGCTCAATGATACGCGCTATTTGAGCAGGGTTGCACTGCAATATTTGAAGCCGCTAGGATCCGATATTTCGGTCAGCAAAGGCCAAACGACCGCTTGGGTGCGTCATCAATGGGGGTTGAATAATTTGATCGGCGATAATGACAAAAAAGACCGCAGCGATCATCGTCATCACGCAATAGATGCGTTGGCCATTGCTAGTATCGACCGAAGCTTTTACCGGAATTTGGTCGAAACCGCCAAGCAATTGGAGCGGCAGCGTTCGCAACTGACGATGCGCGATATTCATCTCGATCCGCCCTGGCCTAACTTGCGGAACGACTTACAGCAAAAACTGACGGAAATGATCGTGTCGCACGCGCCGCAACGAAAATTGAGTGGAGAGCTGCACGAAGCGACCGGCGCAGGATTTATCGAAGGTATCGGTAACGTCAATCGAAAGGTTTTAGACGGCGGTTTTACCCAAGTTGATAAAATCATCGACCCGACAGTAAAACAACTAGTCGAACGCCATCTTCAACGCTTCGACGGAAAATCTAAAGAAGCCTTTGTTAACGGAGTCACCGTTTATCACAAGGATGGAAAGACTCCGATCAAGCGTGTACGCGTAGTGCAATCGAAGACGACATTGGCGAAATTGCAAAAAACCAAATTCGGTGCAAAGAATAAGGAAGGGCAGGTCTTTAAATGGTTGTCTTACGGTAACTTACACCATGTCGAAATTCTCAGGGACAAGGAAACCGGTAAATTTCATGGCGAATTTGTCACGACGATGGAGGCCTGCCATCGTGCGAGGGGCATCGGCAAACCCAAGCAATCGATTATTAAAACCGACCATGGTGAACGGTATGAATTTATGATGGCGCTGCACATCAATGAAATCGTCAGCATCGAGCGTGAAAGCAAGCGGGTATTTTACCGAGTCCAAAAGTTTGAACGAGAACAAAAACGAATCAAATTAAGGCTACATACGGCCGCAACGCTCAATAACGATCAAGAAACATTAGCGGACAGGTATTCAACAATTGAAGCATTGATGACGTCCGGATTAAAAAAACATCATATCAACGCTATCGGAAAGGTTTTTTCATGATCAAACGCATCGTCGATATCAGCGAACCGGCCTATTTGCATTCGCAACACAGCCAATTGTGCATCGACAAGAACCGACAAACGATCGCGCAGATCCCGATCGAGGGACTTAGGAGTATTGATACTACAGCATCCGGCGATCGTGCTGACGCAAGTCGCATTGATACAATGCCAGCACAACAATGTCGCCGTCGTATTCTGCGATGAGCGGCATTTGCCCTATGCATTGATATTGCCGTTGACCGACGGTCATACATTGCATAGCAAGGTGTTGCAACAACAAATCAAACTGACTTTACCGGTCAAAAAACGCTTATGGCAACTAATCGTTACGGAAAAAATCGCCAGTCAAATTCATGTATTGCAGCAGTTAGACAAAAATGCGAAACCGTTGGAACGAATGCTGGGCAAAGTCAAGCCTGGCGACAGCGCTAATATCGAGGCGCAAGCCGCTCAACAATATTGGCGTCTATTGTTCGGCCCCGATTTTCGGCGCGATACGGAAGCCGGCGGCATCAACGGCTTGCTCAATTACGGCTATGCGGTGATACGCGCGATGATTGCCCGGGCAATTGTCAGCGGCGGACTGCACCCGACGATAGGCATCAAGCATTGCAACCAATACAATGACTTGTGCTTGGCTGATGATCTGATGGAGCCGCTCCGTCCTTGGGTCGATTGGCTGGTTTATTTGCAACACCGGAACACGCCGTCGCCCGAAGTCGATCAACACACTAAACAGCCATTGCTGAAATTATTGAGCGTCCCCGTGGAATGGAACCGGAAAAACATGCCGATGATGGTAGCCTGTCATTATTTGTTGGCGGATTTCAAGAGAGCGTTCGAGGATAAATCGATCAAACTGGTTTTCCCTCGACCGTTGTCGATCGACTTATGACGTTTGGAGGGATGAATTCGGTGTGGGTTATCGTCTTGTTCGACTTACCAACCGAAACGCCGCTGGACCGAAAAGAATACGCGCAATTCCGCAAATTTTTGCTCGACGACGGATTTACGATGATGCAGTATTCGGTTTACATGCGACACAGCGCCAGCGATGAAAACGCTGCGGTACATTTAAAGCGGGTCAAGTCCAAACTACCGCCGGACGGCGAAGTCAGAATACTAAAAATTACCGACAAACAATTCGGAAAAATAGAGGTGTTTTATGGGGCCAAACGAAAACCGATCGAGCAAGCGCCGGAACAGCTCTCGCTTTTTTGACAGCAAAAGCGAGAGTTTTCCTTTACTTTTTAATGCACTAGCAAGCCGATAGTGTAACCGACTACCTGATTAGCAAGATGCTTCAGCTTACCGAAGTCAAGTGTCCGAGCAGGGGCTAGTCGTAGTCGCAAAAACTAAAATATGCTGTTACCCAAGCTCCAGCTTGGGTAACCTGTTCAGGAAGCTC
>Ga0180009_10000341_pt1 | contig 66358 bp, 39 predicted proteins | sample OS_PC_MetaG_FD_123537 | JGI IMG/M metagenome (GOLD analysis project Ga0180009, IMG submission 123537) | Groundwater microbial communities from the Aspo Hard Rock Laboratory (HRL) deep subsurface site, Sweden - OS_PC_MetaG | ecosystem: Environmental > Aquatic > Deep subsurface > Groundwater... | reverse complement strand
CCCGGCTCTCGAGGCAAGGAGCGAAGGCGAAGTCATACTTTTGGTATTTCGAGCCTGAGCGACACAGCCTCGAGAGTCGCGGACAAGCGAGGGCGGATCAATTCAACCCGAAGGCGGTCTAGTGGGCGGGCGCCTGCTGGGCGGCTCGGTGCTTCTCGATTTGTGCCTCCACGTCCTTTCGAACAGCATCGATGCCGCCAGATCGCTCAACCCACTGGTCGACCTTCTTCCGATCGAACTTCCAGGCCCCCCCGACCAAGAAGGCCCCGGCGAGCTTACGGGTGCTCATCAGCCAATAGACCTGGACCGCGGACAGTCCGAGGTGCTGGCAGATCTCGTCGAGGGTGACGAGGCTGTCGAGCTTGGCTTGCTTGGCCTCCGAGACGTGCCGCAGCTCCTGCCAGTCGGCATCGTCGACAAAGCTTTGCCGTTGTCGCTCAGTCAGGTTCGCCCAGAAGCTCACATCACCAAGGGCATTACGCCGTTCCTGGTCGGTTAGCTCGGTCCAGGAGTTCCAGTTCGTCGGATATTTTCTCATTGCTGGTGTGCTGCTCTAGCCGCTTACTAGATCCCGCCATCAGGCGATGACCCATCCGGTGCTGGAGGAGGTGGGCACAGACCGCTCGACAGCCGGCAGGTCACATTGAAAACCCCACGACCCATGACCGACATGGCCTGACCCCAGGACTCCATGGTCGCTATCAGGTTTGCGCCCATTACCATTGTCTGGAGGATCAAGGGGTTGGTTGCCGTTGGAGTGGGCAGCAATGCCAGAGCACCCTGTGGGATGGTCTTGTTCCCGGCCGTCCCGATCTGCGTACACATGATCTGGGCAAACTCCGATTCATCCTGCAGGCTGGCGATGAACAGGATGCCGACGACCGGTGCGGTGGTCTGCTCCCACTCGATCTTGATGTTCGCTGGGTCCAGCTTGTCCAGCTCGGTGGTGGACTTCAGCTGGATCGGGGGTGGCGACTTCAGGTTCTTGACGGTGTAGGCCGCAACATCGGCTCCTCCGGCAGCCGACAGCTCGAGCGCCGTGTTGTCGCCGATCCAGGAGCCAAGCAGACCGGTCGCCTGGGGCAAGCCGCAGTCATAGGTATGCAACCCCGACGTACCAAGCGGCACGCGGGTGCACTCGATGGTTGCTGGCAGCTGCGCGGGCGGCTTCGTTGGATCGTTGACGTCGACGTACTGGACCTGGTTGTGGCCCTTGATGGTCAGCTTGCCAGCGTCTGCATCTGTGCGGTTGGGTCCGGCTCCCTGCTGCCACTTGTAGCCAATGCAATTGGGGGGAGCTGGGCTGTCGATGAAATCAGGCTTGATGGTCCCCGTCAGGTCTGGCGTCTCGAACTGTGCCCTGAGGATCATCGCGATGGCGTTCGGAGCGCCCGGGCCCATAGGAGGACCCACGGCCTCGGCCGCGATTACCAGGGCCGTGTACTTCGCAGGAGCAGCATCTTCGCCGACATCCTTTCCCACGTCGGGGCTGGCCTCGGGGCCAACATCGAGCGCAAGGTCGACGCCCTTGTCGACTCCAACATCTGTCTTGTTGTCGTCATCGGAGCATCCGAAGAACAGAGAGATAACTGTCAACATAGCCAAGATAGATCGGTAACTCATTTTTTGCCCTCCATGATTTTGTGTCACGAATTGTGAACCTACGGTACGCCAAGGACCGGACCAGCTCAATGAATATTCCTCCCTCATCCGCTGCCTACGCCTTGCTCAACAAATACACAGTGCAATATCAGATACTTCGCTGCCATCCGCTATTGAAATGGATTGTCATCCCAAATGTTGGCTGGCGGCATCTTGCCACCAGCCTTCGTGCCCTTGGAAACGGGCCGTTTTGAGACCGGCGAGTCCGTCTTCTTCTTCGGCACATGCAGTCGATGGAGCACGATAGGTCCGTCGCCACGCTTCACCCGCAACATCATTGTTCCCCCCTCGGCCTGCAGGTCGGTATATTCCTGGGTCAACACCCTGCGGAAGCTGGTAGCGTCCTTGATGGCGCGGTCCTGAGCCGAGACAACGATATCTCCCGCAAGCACCCCGACATACCTCAACGGGCTGTCTGGTTTCAGCCCGATGACCACGGCGCCGACAACGGTTCCGTAGCGCCAGGCCAGGCCGGGAAAGTAGCTCACCACTACAACCGAAAGGGCCTCCTCGACCCGAGAGTAGTGCTCCACAAGCCGGCGGAACTCCTGTTTGTCCATCTCATACAGCGACCACACGCGGTATCGATTCCCCACCGGTGTCGCCAACTTCCTCCAGTAGTACGTGCTTCGCTGGGGGTGCCCGATAGGACCACCCTCCAGCGCCGTCGCCACGTCCTTCCGCCCGGCAAGGACGCGTTTTCGACTCCTTTCCAGCTGCTCCTGGTCTCCGGTGACCAGAGCCTGCTCGAGATCGCTCAGCGCCTTGGAGCGAAAGCTCTGGTACTGCCCTGCCACATGCTCGACCCAAACTGGATTGCGAATGCTGTTGCCCACATGGTGGGACAGCGTCTCGAGCGCCGCGGCTCTGGCCATTTCGAAGCCGGTCTCCTTGTCAGGCGTCAGTTCGGAGCTGCCAACAAGCAGGACACGGCCACCCTCGACGACGAAGCTCTGGCCCTGCCAGGAAGGAGCCCTTGGATGGCTGGCCTCGATGAGCTTGGCCTGTTTCTCAATGTTGGCGCTCCCCCTCCCACGGTCCACGTCTCGAGTTGCGACGAGATAGATCCCTAGACCGACTCCAAGAGCCGCCAGGAGCCCGATGCCCACCAGGGTCAGCCAGGGTTTCCCCGCCTGCGGCTGGTGGCGGGATGGGGTACGCGACGGAGCCTCGGCAGAAGGCAACCGCTCGTGGGCCCACTGCAGCAACTGCTTGACGTCAAGGTCCTTGGCTGGCACTGGGAGTTGCGTCAGTCCGCTTAGCATGGCTTCGCTGGCCATGCACTCGACGGGCTGCCGGCAGTCCGGACAGGTTGCGCTAGGCGGCGCTGCAAACTGGAGGTCCCTCTGGTGCATTGCGACGTCGACCTCGAGGTGACTGGTCGTCTGACATGACCGGCAGGAGTATGGCAAGTACAGTGAGAGCACCTGCCCCTTTCCAGCCAGATCATTGCCGCGATCCATCTGCTCGATCATCGACGGCGGCAGGCCAACCACCAATATCCTCTCGGTGCTGGACGCGACAGTTGCCAGCAGCTTCTGCCAGCGCAGGCGCCCGGCGTCGTCCATGCGCCCCACGCCCGCCAGGTTGAAGACCACGTCTCCCTCGAGCCCCTCTGCGATCTTCTCAATCGGCAGGTCCTCCCCCATGTCACCGTTAACCGAGATGAACGTGTAGCGATCGCGTATCTGCTTCTCGATACGTGATCCACGCATCCGCTCCGAAAGGGCGAACTGAGTCCTGCTTGCCAAGAACTCGGCGACCTTGCTGTCGACCTCGAAGGGCGACTGGCTCGCAACGTACGAGAGGAAGACACTGGGATCATCATCGAGAACGACCGCTGTGCCATCATTCGGGCAGGCATCGGCCTCGATCTCTTTGGCTCGGATCTGAGTCCAGTCCCGGTCAACCTGCACCAGCTTGAGGCTCTCCGTTCCACATTGGTCACAGCGGAAAGGGGCATAGAACGAAACCAGATGTCCCTTGCCGCCGAATCCGGCCACCATGTTGAACTGGTCCACAACCCTCGGCGCACACTCGATGAAGTAGATCTGGTCACAGGTCTCGCCCGCCAGGGTCAGGAACCGGATCCACTGGCGTATGCCAAAGGAGGTGATCCGACGGATCTCCGCCAGCGAGATCACGAGCTGCCGAGTGAGCCCCTTCGCCAGCGCCGCGCCATCAAAAGCCTCTTCGATGGTCCCCACCAGCCGCAGCAAGGTGACATCCTGGTGGCCGCTCTTGTGGATCTGTAGCTTCGTTTCTCGTGCCTGCTGCTCCATGATGTCAGGGCTCCTCGCGGAAAAAATGGATCGATCGGGGCAGGGTCCTCAGCTCCCGCTGGGGAACATCCAGCTCAACGATGACAGTTGCTCGGGTCCTGACTCCGGGCAATACGTCGAAGAACATCATCGTCGTCGCTCGATAGATCACCATCAGCCCCAACCCGGCTCCTCCCCTGCTACTGTCCATTGTGCCTGATGAGAGGGCCCGCGCCAATCCGCCGAACACATGTTCACGCCGCAGCCGGCCAAAAGGATCCTCGACCGACAGCAGCAGCCGGCTTCCATCGCAGCCACACACGAAACGGGGACGCTGGGCCGGATCAAGATCGATCGGCGCCGTGCGGTCATGAGCGAACAACGGGCGCCCCTTCTCGTCAACGGGGGCATCGTACATCGCGTTCATCAGCAACTCATGAGCCACATTGGCGAGTGTGGAAGCCGCTCGCTCCCCCACCAGGGTCGCGCAGAACCCCTCGACCTCCGCCACGATTGCATCCCTGTCACCCACCGAAGCGGGGGTGCGCCCGAACTGCTGGGCGCCCCAACTCAGGTAGTCGGCCGGAGAAGGGGCCTTCCGGCTCACAAGACGGTGGAGCACGGCCACCAACTCCCAGGGCCGTGGTGGCGCGTCTGGATAGCGGAGCCCGAATAGATGGCTCACGCGTGCCTCATGCAGGGTGGCAAGGAGAGGGGTTATGTCATCACTCGACCAGAGCAGAAGCTGTACATCGTCGAGCCCGTTCACTATCTGCAGGGTCTCATCCAGCACCTCCGGTCCCACCAAGACCAGATGTGGACAGTGGTCCAGCACCGAACGCCTGAGCTCGTCAAGGTCGCCCGTGACCTCGGCCCTGATCCCACAACACCCTGCGATGCGCGCAACCGTTCTTCCGAGCAGGAGCATTCGGCTGAAGACGACCAGCCTAGTCATGCACTACCCTGGTTACCACGACCGGGCTCTCCGCTCAACTCGTAATGCCCACACATGCTGGCGGCCGCCTCTCACCTGCTTTTTCCACGGTCCGGCACGTCATGCAAGTCAAGGCAGATGGAGCGGCTTGAATCCCATCAGCCGTCGGACCGACATGGTACGAAAAGGTTCTTCAGTTTCACCTCGGGGCTCAACGCCGTGAGAACGATGTAGAGTGCCGACCAGACACAGTCCATTATCCCGGTCGGAAGAAAGTCGTCGGGAAAACCCGGGACGCCGAAGATGTAGCCGAAGACCATGCCGGCATACCACAGCCGTCCGATGATGATCGGGCCAATGACGACCATGTAGCGCCGGATGTTGAACGCCGCGAGGAATTGTACCAGCGCAAATGATATCAAGAAGGAAGCGATGAAATAGGAGTAGAAGACGTGAGTTGGCGGGTTCTTGATGCTCTTCTCCGTCCCGACCAGAAGCATGTAGTAGAATCCCCCAAACGTGTCGTACAAACCGCTCACGAAGAAGACCACAGCTAGTGCCTTCAACGCTTTCGATGACTTCGCCATGCTGTCCTCCTTTCTTCAGATGACACCGAGTTCCTTGCCGACGTCCTTGAATATCTCAAGTGATTTGTCGATCTGATTCGGGGTGTGAAGTGCGATGACCCCAAGGCGGATGCGTGAACGTGCAACGGAGACCGCCGGGTAGGAGACTGGCTGTGCCAATATTCCACGCTCGAATATCTTCATCCCGAACAGAAAGGTCTTCTCCATGTCCGGGATGATGATCGGGACGACTGGCGTCTGCGAGTCGCCAATGTCGAATCCAAGGTCCTTGAGCCCCTGCCTCATGTGGTGGGCGTTTCGCTGAAGCCGCTCGACCCACTGGGGCTCTTCCTTGAGCAGGTCAAACGCTGTGAGGATGGCGGCAACAGTGCTGGGCAGAAGCGCAGCGGAGAACACGTGGGCGCTGGCTGCAAACCACAGGTAGTTGATCATGTCGGCGGAGCCTGTCACAAATCCGCCGACAGATCCTGCGAATTTGCTGAAAGTGGAGGCGATGACGTCGGCAGCACCCGGCATTCCGAAGTGCTCGAGGATCCCGCCGCCGTTTCTGCCAATGACACCCAGGGAGTGGGCCTCGTCGACCATCAGCAGGGCATCATGTTTGCGGCATACCCTCGACAGACCGGGGAGGTCGGCAATATCCCCATCCATGCTATACACCGAGTCCACGACCACCAGCCGGATGGGGTGCTTCTTCCTCGCGTTGGCCAACACCTGGTCGAGGTCCTCAATGTTGTTGTGAGCAAAGGCTCGTTTGGTCGATCCGCTCATCGCCACGCCGTCGATCAGGCTTCGGTGGGCGAGGTTGTCCACAATCGTAATGTCCTTGTCCCCGGTTAGACCGGCGATGGCAGCCAGCATGGCCTGGTAGCCAGTCGGGCAGATAATGGCAGCATCGGTTCCATAGTGCTCGGCGACGCGCTGTGCAAGCCGCACGTGGAGAACGGTCGTGCCGTTGATCAGAGGAGAGCCGCACGTCCCGATCCCAAACTCGTTCACTGCCGCGATGCAGGCCTCCTTCAGCTTGGGGTGGACAGCAAATCCAAGGTAGTTGTTGGAGCTGTAGTTGACGTATTCCCTTTCCCCGACGATGATCGTGTCTGCGTTCTTGGAACTCACCACGTGCCCAAAAGGTGAGTAGCCCGCTGCCTTCAGCTGGCCGAGCCTGTCCATCATCTTTTTGAATTCGGGTCGCATGTTCCAGCCCATCTTGCAGCTCCTCTCTTGCAGACTGTCTTCTTTTCTTGCTCGCAGGCTAACTCGCTGTAATCGCCTGTGGCTCGGGTGAACCATTGAGGGGAATCTTATCACCACTGGTCAGGTCTTGTCCGCAACGATGTTGGAGGACGTCCATCCAAGTGCACCCTTGCCACCAGGAGCGAGGAACGTGGTTTGCTGTCCGGTTTCCGCAAAGATACATCATTGAGGTCCCCTCTCTTCAACCCCGATCGCACGAGACGCAGGGTTCCGACAAGGAGTCTCATCCATCTGGGCCATGGTGTCTTGCGTGGGGTCCGTCGGCTACAAAATCGCAGGTGAGATGTTCCGACCACGAAACCATCGACACAAACCACTTGACTTTCTTGAGGTATGTTCGGGATACTTCTCCGTTCCCAGACGACGACGGCAGAAAGTGGCAACTCCATCACGCTTTCGACAGGCGGGCTAGGAGGGCTCGAAGATGAAATGGCTTGCTGCTCGCATCACCAGGCATCCCTGGATTGTGGTTCTCTCTCTCATCATCGTGACGGGGGTGCTGGGTGCCAGGCTTGGTCAGCTGGAGACGGCGTTTTCGATTCGCACGCTCTGGGACTACCCAGAGAACCACTATGCAACGATCCTCAAAGAGTACAAGAAGGAGTTCCGCGAGGACGAGTGGCTGGCGGTGATTCTCGAGTCCGACCGGATCTTCTCTCCTCCGGTCCTCCGATACATCCAGCAGCTGTCACGTGCGCTCGAGGGGAAGGATGTTTTCCTGCAGGTGAAGAGCCTGTCGACAGTGCAGATTCCAAGGGGGAAGGGAGATGACGTCATCGTTGGCCCCCTGTACGAGCAGGTTCCCACCAACCCTGATGCGCTGAGCCAGATCAGAACCTCTGCGCTCGAGAGCAACCTGCTCGTCCCACGTCTGCTATCGGCAAATGGCAGGTATGCGGTCATCGGCGCGGAGATGAAGAACCCCGCCTCACTGGCGACGATCCCGGAAATGGAAGCAGCTGTCGACGCCGTCGACAAGCTGATCAAAGAGTCAAAGGTGCCCGAGGGGCTGAAGATCTACCTCGGAGGAAACCCCGTCATAGACACGGAGATCAACCGACTCATACAGTCCGAGCAGGGCATGTTCCTGCCGCTGGCAGTGTTGCTGATCATCGTCGTTCTCTTGCTGGTGTTCCGTTCGTTCCACGGCGTGTTGCTTCCTGTGTCGAACATCATCATCGCCGTGACGTGGACGCTCGGGCTAATGGCCTGGACAGGAGTAAAGCTCAACACGCTCTCCGCCACGCTGCCCACGATTCTGTTGATCTATGGACTGCTCGACTCGATCTTCGTGGTCAGCCGGTACTACACGCTGACCGGTCAGGGACTCGCCCGCCGCGAGGCCGCCGAGGCGACAGTCGTCCAGCTCGGATGGCCCTGCCTGGTCGCCAGCCTGACTACGGCCATCGGTTTCGGCTCGTTTGCCACCGTGAGCATGCCGGTCATCCAGAGCTTCGGCCTGTTCATGGCCTTTGGAGTCATGTCGGCCTACGTGGCGAGCATGCTGTGGCTACCAGCCATCCTGACGATCGTTCGGCCACCCAAGAAGGCCTACACAGACCGCCGGTTTGTCAAGTCTCTCGGCAAGTTCTTGGATCGGATCAATGCGCTGGCGAAACGACGCCGGTGGGCCATCGCGGGAGGGGCACTCGTGGTCCTGATCGCATGCTCGTTGATCACCTACTCGCGATCCAAGATCGACATCTACTACCTCAACGAGCTTCCCCAGGACACACCGGCGATGAAGGCCAACAACATCATGATCGAACACCTGATCGGCCTCATCCGATCCGTCGTCGTGGTCGAGGGCAAGCAGGAGTCCATGCTCGAGCCATCGACGCTGGTCAAGATCGACCAGCTGGGGCGCTGGGTCAAAAAGGCCAGTGCCTACCGGAGCTCTCTGGCGCTGTCTGATGTGGTCCGGACGATGAACCAGGCATTCCACGAAGGGGACAAGAAAAGCTACACCATCCCGAAGTCAAGACCACTCATTACCCAGTATCTGTCCCTGCTCGACCCCTACACCCGGCTCGACCTTGTCACGGACGACTACTCGAAGACCCAGATCCGTTTCAATTTCGCTGACAGAGGCTCGATAGCCTACTACAAGCTCCGTGACCAGATCGAGAAGAAGGCGAAGGATCTGCTGAGAGGATTCCGCCTGAAAGTCACCGGAGTCTCCATCGCCACGTATCATGGCCTCGAGACAGCAGTCCGACAGATGCTGTGGAGCGTCGTCTCAGCGTTTCTGCTGATCACGCTCCTCGTGGGAGTGGCCTATCGGTCCGTGCGCCTGCCACTGCTGGCCTTTGTTCCAAACCTGATCCCGACTCTTGCCTGCCTGACAATCCTCGCCGTCTCCGGTGTCGCACTTCGTATCGGGACGGCTCTGTTCCTCTGCGTTTCGGTCGGAGTGATCTTCGACAACACCATCCACCTGTTTTCGGCGCTCAGATCAGCATCTGCCGCCGGGAAAACGACCGATGAAGCTTTCCAGGACGCTTTGCGCGCAGTTGGACCTCCCGCGATATACAGTTCGATCCTCATCGCCTGCGGATTCGGCATCTTCCTGCTATCGAAGTTCCAGATGCTGACGGCGTTCGGCCTCACGTGCGTCGGCGTCGTCGTCGGCGGGCTCGTGGCCGACCTCCTCGTGACCGTCGCCTTGCTTCGAATTGGCCGGGTGGCAGACAAGCCCGGACAGCGGGTCACGGGTTCGGGCAATGGATCGATGTGAATCCCGAGCATATCCCAGTCGTCCACCTCGATGGGACCAAACCTGCAACACCATGAATGCGACACCATGAATGGAGGAAAACGGTGAGAATCCAGGCAATCTTGGCATGCGTGGCAGTCGTCCTCACCCATTTCGTCCTGGCAGAGACCGCCGGTGCCCGTCCCACTCCCAAGCAGATTATGGACAAGCTGCTGGAGCATGACTTCTGGGCGTTCAGTGGGGGCAAAAACAGCGGCGTGATCGTGATGCAGGACAAGAAAGGTCGCCAACGTACGCTGGCATTCGACGCCATCTCACGCAAGCACAAGGGCATCCTCACCAAGGCGATAATCCGGTTCACGAAACCTCCTGACTTGGCGGGCGCCAGCTTCTTGCAGATCCAGAACGACGACCGGGATGATGACCGTTTCCTCTACCTTCCGGCGTTGAAACGCTCAAAGCGGGTGGCGGGCAGTCAGCGCAGCAACTCGTTCATGGGCACCGATTTCAGCTTTGCCGACATCGATCGTCGGGACTGGCGGGAGGGCAAATACAGCGCCGGCCCGGACAAGAAGCTCGCCAAACACGACTGCCATACGGTCGTGGTCACGCCAAAGCGTGGCGATAGCCCCTACTCGAAGATCGAGCTGACCATCCGAAAAAAGAACTTCCTTCCACTGCAGGTGAAGATGTTCGACAAGGCGGGCGTCCATCTCAAGACACTCACCGCACTACAGATCAAGAAGGTCTCGGGGCTGTGGTTCATCAGCAAGAGCAAGATGGTGAATCACCGCGAGCAGCACCTGACACTGTTGCACTTCGTCAAGCTCAAGCCACGCGATGACATTCCAGACACAGATTTCGCGAGACAGAATCTTGGACGGTAGCTGGCTCTCCCAGTTGGCGTCTCGACACGATATTGAAAGCGCAAGGTCGGCACGCCATTGCCGCCAATGGGCCGTCTGTGTGCTTGTTCTTCTGCTCCCCGGAACGTCGCTCGGTGCATCGCTGGCGGCCAAGCTGACAATGGACGCTCAAGCAGCACTGATCCGCGGCAACGTTTCTCGAGCGGCCGTGCTGCTGCGCGGATCGTGGGAGATTTCTCATGATATCGGGACACTACAGCAATTGGCACACACCTACACCATGGCGGGTCAGTTCGCCGAGGCAATCGAGAAATACGAGCAACTCCTCAGGCTGAACCCACCTCCCGAGATCGCCAAGCTCGCGAAGACCACGATCAGGAGGCTTCGGGAAGCCCCAGTTCCGTTCACGGACAGCCTCCTTGTACAGGTCCACGTCCCCGACAAAGCCCGACTTGCATTCGCGCAGGGTATGCGGCTGGTCAAGGCAAAGAAGCTGGACCAGGCAACCCACTTCCTGCGCGCAGCGCTTGTGCTCGATCCAACTCTACCAGGAACCTATCGAGTTCTGGGAGCTATTCACGGCAAGCTGAATGACCCAGCCAAGGAGCGGGAGTTTCTGCAAGACTACCTTCGCATCCGTCCAGATGGGCACATCGCCGACATCGTGCGCAAGCGGCTGCAGCCCACCGGCCTGTTGTACGCCGTCGACCTGTCTGCTTCCTTTCCGTGCGATGTGTGGGTGAACGGCAGACCACTCAAGACATCGACTCCGGTCAAGGGCCTGCTCCTTCCCGGTGGCAACCACACGGTGTCGTTCGTCAACACCAAATACCACATCATACGAAACCAGAGGGTTCACCTCGGAAACGGCACGTCGAGGAAGCAGACCGTCCTCTTCGAGTTCGGTGTTTTGGAGGTCACGCTGAAGAAACCGTGGCCTCGGATCCGCGCTGATGGGAAGGACCTTGGCCTCTGGGAGGCCGTTGGCATGCCTGTGGGGCGATACTCCATCAACCTCGAAGCCTTTGACGGTTCGCGCAAAAAACAGGTCTCAGTCTCGATTCGGGCGGGCAAAACTGTTACCATCTCGGAATGGTGAGCTTCGACAGACACCAAGGCTGCGTCCGTGCGCGTACGACGCCCGCGTTTTTGGCCGGTCTTGTCATCCTTGGCTCGAGTGCGTGGGTGGCGGCCCAGGCACCCACCCAGCGAGCCATCTTGCTGTATCGCGAGGCCACGATCCACTACAACCTTGGCGAGTACGAGCTAGCTGTCGACAAGTACTCAGCAGCAATCCACGCCGATCCCACCGTGCCAGGACCATACCGAAACCTCGGGCTCACATATCGTGCTCTCGACAAGTGCAAGCTCGCGCTGCCGTGTTTTCGGAAATACCTTCAGCTCCAACCACACGGCAAGTACCGTGCGCGGGTGGAGGAACAGATCAGCTTCTGCGCCGCCAAGGTCGGGGAAAACTCCGCGCCACCGTTGGGCTCGGCTCAGCTCGTCCTGGAGGTTTCCGAGGAAGGAGCTCAGATCTACATCGACGGCGTGCTGCGCGGGGCAAGTCCCACGGGGGCGATCCCGTTGGCATCGGGAAGACACAACATCCTCGCGTATCTCGCAGGCTTCCTGCCATGGAACCGGACCTTCAAGGTGTCGGACGGACAGGTTCTGGCACTCACCGCAGACCTGGAGCCAGATCCCAAGGCTCCGAAACCTAGGAGCGCCAAATCGAAGCCATCAATGACAAACGCTGGCACTCTCCGACTACTGGGCATCCCGCATCGGGCCAACGTATCTGTCGACGGAGTTCTGGTTGCCTTGGATGACGACAACACTTCGCGGGTCGCGTCAGGCAGCCGTCGTCTGCAGGTCTTGCTGTCGGGCACGAGACCCTGGAGCAGAACCGTCGCGGTGCGGCCAAGAGCCACCACGACGGTCATCGCGCATCTCGAGCTCACGCAGACGTCGAGAAGCGTCAAGAAGTGGGGGTGGATAGTGACGGGGGCCGGTGCGGTCCTCGGTATCGTCGGTGGGGTATTCGGCCTGCTCGAGAACAGAACGAACGAGCAGATCCGAGACTACAATCGGCTCGCTGGCACTCGTGCCGAGCTCAACGACATGGTCAGCGCTCGACGATCACAGGCGCTGACCGCCAACCTGCTCTATGGGCTTGCAGCCGGAGCGATGGCAACCGGGATTGTCTTGCTTTCCATCACCCCCGATGTCGATCGTACCGAGGACTAGCGGCACCTCTCCATGACCGAAAACGTAGTAGTCCGCCTCTTCGTCCTGCTTCACCCGGCCGTGCTTGGGGCTTTGTTGTCGGGATGTCCCCTGGCCCACGAGGGTCCGAAACCCCTCCTGTGCTACGAGGACAGTGACTGCTTCCTGTACGCCGGTGAGTACTGTCACCCCGCGAACCGTGCCAGAGGGGAAGCCGGTGAGTGCAGGCCGAAGGTCGACCTGTCTGTTCTTGACATGAAGGTTGGCCCACAAGACATCCCGCCTGGAGAGGCTGATGTTTGGAGCGATGCACACGGCGATGGTGTCGCCGACACGAAGGCCGAGGAGAACGGTACCGACAGTCAGCCAGATTCGATCGCCGATGCGCAATAGCGCCTCATGGATCGTCCTCCTGGTTGTCCTGTTCGTGCCCACGACGTCACTCGCGGGTGTCGGGCGGCCCAACATATTCTCCGCCCTGGGCCTTGGCATTGGCGGCGCCGGTTTTGCCGGAGTTCCCAATCCGACGACGCTCCACTACAACCCGGCCGGACTGGTCCTCACGAGACAGACTGCCGTGCTGGGCGGCCTGGAGCTTGTCATTCCACCGCGGCAATATGAACCGCTGGACGGAGCACTCGAGAAGGGCAAGATATCGATAAGCCCGGTTCCCTCCGCCGCCTTGTCTACCAGGCTGGCCCGTCGCGGGGGTGTCCACCCATTGCCCGTCGCGCTGGGCCTGGGCTTCTACTCGACGTTTGGTGGGACTCTGGCGTTCGCCGAGGAGGACGTACAGCCTGGCACCCTGAGCCAGACCATGCTCATGTTGGAGTTGGTGCCGGCGGTCGCCTACCAGGTGACCCGGCAACTGTCGCTGGGGGTGAGCGTGAGAATCGGGTTTGGCTCCTTGAGCCTTCTCACAAACAAGCGGGAGGGCACAGACACAGCCCCCGCCGATCTGTCTGGCAGCGGCATCACCGTCGGGACAACGTTGGGCGGGACATACGAACCGGTGCCCTGGCTCCGCATCGGAGTCGTATATGGCAGCCCGATGAATGTGGAGATAAAGGGAGAGGGTAGCGTCGAGGTCAGCGCCAACAACTGGAAGGACTCCACCTTCTCGGTCGAGATACCATGGCCCCAGTGGGCCGCCATGGGTCTCGCCCTTGTACTCGGCGAGTCATCAAACCTCTACGTGGGGGTTCGTTGGACGGACTGGTCGTCCTTCGACACGATGATCACGAGAATGAGCGTGATTCCAGACGCCATCCAGGACATGAACTATGACGACAGCGTATCGGCACATCTTGGTTTCGAGTCTCGGTTGCACGACCGGTTCTCGCTGAGGGGAGGGATCAGCTTCGACACGAGCTCAATACCTGATTCGTCGACGGACCGGGTGTCGATCGACATGCCCAAGGTGACCCTCGCCGTTGGATGCTCGGTCAAGATCATGTCCTCGCTGATTCTTGACGTCGCCTACGAAGCCCTTTTCGGCCCGATCCGGAACGTTCCCGATGTCATGGGAACCGAGATCGACCCAGTGACTGGCAAGCCAGTCGATGTCCACTTGAACGCGGAGCCTGGTCGCTACTCGTCCCAGATCCACTCCCTGGCACTGGGAGTGCGATACCTGTACTGACCCGCATCACATCGTACTACATTCAGCCTCATGGACAGATGGATAATGGACAGATGGATAGGTTTCCGGCAGCCACAACCGAACGCACGTGCACGACTGTTCTGCTTTCCCCATGCGGGTGGCGCGGCCCAGCTCTTTCGAACGTGGCAAGACGACCTTCCCGAGGAAGTTGAGGTGTGCGCGATCCAGCCGCCAGGCCGGTGGACGCGGCTCCGCGAGCCTCCCATCGCCCGCGTCATCGACCTGGTCGATGCCGCAGCGCCAGCCCTGCGGCCACTGATGGACATGCCTTTCTTGCTCTTTGGACACAGCCTGGGGGCTGTTGTTGCCTTCGAGCTTGCACGACGATTGCCGCGAGAGCCGAGCCTCGTTGGGCTTCTGGTGTCGAGCCGAAGAGCTCCACAGCTTCCCATTCCATACCGACCGATCCATCATCTGCCCGACACGGAGTTTGTCCGCGAAATGTGCCAGCAGTACGGAGGGATCCCCGAAGAGGTGCTCGAGACGCCCGAGTTGCTCGAGTTGCTGCTGCCGGCCCTGCGGGCGGACATGGAAGCATTTGAGACCTACTCCTACTCCCCTGCCCCCCCCCTCGAGTGTCCCATCAGGTGCTACGGGGGACTCGACGACCGCGTCGTGTCGGCCAACGACCTCGAGCAATGGGCCGAGCAGACCGTTGTCTCGTGCTCTGTTCGCATGTTTCCGGGAGGCCACTTCTTCATCAACACGGTCAAAGACCGCTTTCTCGCCACACTATGGCAGGACCTCCTTGACCTCCTGGAGGCAGTCGCCTGACGCAAGGAGTTCCGAACTCGTCGTTGACACGCGAAGCTCAAGGAATGTAACTTCTCCCGTCCCCAACATGCCAGAATCAACCCAGGAGGAACTATGAGCGAGCAACAGAACGTCAAGTCCGTCCAGGAAGCATATGCGGCTTTCGGCCAGGGAGACATCCCGACGGCCCTGAGCTACCTCTCCAACGACATCGTTTGGGAAGTGCCTGGCCCTGATGTCCTGCCCTGGGCAGGGGTCCACAAGGGACAAGAGGCGGTCACGAGCTTCTTCCAGACACTGGGCGCAAATGCTGGCACCGAGCACTTCCAGCCAGAGGAGTTCATCGCACAGGGCGAGATGGTGGTGGTGCTGGGCCATGAGAAGGGCACTTCGCCCTCGACCGGCCGCAAATACACGAACCGCTGGGCTCACATCTTCACCATGCGCAACGGAAAGGTCTCGCGGTTCCGCGAGTATCAGGACACCTTCGCAATGGCCGAGGCCTTCCGGCAGTAGCACACGCAGCTTCAGCAACACCCGATGACCTAGTAGGGACTGGCTCATGGCCAGGATGAACCGGTGGATCATAACCTACAGGCCGAACAGCAGCGCCCGCATGCGGCTTTTTTGCTGTCCGTATGCCGGAGGGGCGGCGAACGTGTTCCGGACCTGGCCCGACAGGCTCCCGCCCGAGACAGAAGTCTGTGCCGTGGAGCTTCCCGGACGGTGGACTCGCCTACGTGAGCCGCCGATCGCCAGCATGTCCTCCCTGGTCGAGGCAGCCGTCGCCGGACTGGCTCCAGGTCTGGACAGGCCCTTCGCGCTGTTCGGCCACAGTCTCGGCGCACTCATCGCGTTCGAGATCGCTCGGCAGCTCCGCCGTACGGGGGGTCCTAGCCCGACCTGCCTCATCGTCGCCGGCTGTCATGCCCCACAGGTGAGCACCACGCATCGCCCCCTGTACCAGCTGCCGACAGACGAGTTCCTTCGGGTGATGAACGAGCGGTACGGAGGAATACCACGAGCTGTGCTGGAGGACTCGGAGTTGCTGAGAGTGATCCTGCCAGCCATGCGTGCCGACATCGAGGCGTTCGAGACCTACAGCTACTCGCAAGAGCCTCCGCTGGATCTGCCGATATGCGCGTTTGGTGGCCTCGCGGATACGCTCGCCCCACCTCCCTCGGTCCATGCATGGTGTCATCAGACGAGCGTGTCATTCACGTCGCACATGTTCCACGGAGGGCATTTCTTCTTCCACGACACGGAAAGAGAGTTCTTCGAGGTGCTGTCGAGCGAACTCGGCCGGATCGCGTGATGGATCGCTGTCAGAGGGTCAGAGGTTGCAAGTGGCTTCAAGGAACCAGATATCGTTGCGGTCATAGTAGCCTCCCAGCGACTCCTCGTCCCCGCCCAGAACCACAACGCCACCATGTATCCACCATCGTTTCGATAGCTTGTAGGAAACCCTTGGACGAGCTACATACTGCCACGGTCGAAACCCGACCGTTCCCCACACCTCGATGAGCAGGTCGTGATCCAGGAAGCTCCAGCGGATCATCGCGGCGATATCAACGCTGTGCGGCTGGTCAAAGAGAAGGTTCTCTGGCGCGCCAAACACGGCGAGGTAGCCAGCCTCGAGCATGACAGACTTGTTCATGTCGTGTTGGTATTCGGCCCCCAGATTCACCGCGACAGCGTCAAGCGCATAGGGGACCATCGTCGTGTCACGAAAGACCCGCCGGGAGTCGAAGCCAACCTCCCCTCGAAGAACGAAGGAACCCATGGCTGTTGCGAAATCCGCTCCGGCGTGATGCCGTCGTATGTAGTCCCCACGGTAGATCGTCATGCCCGCATCGACCAGGTCGAGCAATGGTCCAAGGTCCTCCACCTGTGCCCGCGACCAGTCGATCTGTCCGACGATATTCATCGCGAATGGATTGATCGAAAGCCGTACCGAAGGATCCCATCCATAGTGGTAGTAGAGACTGAAGTCGAGTCCCTTGATCTGAGCGGCTGCCCTAAGGCCGAATGAACTCGACAGGAGATTGTCCGGAGGCAGCTCTGTCTGGAGCAGGAACTCCTCGAGCTTCGAGGAGACGGTCGGGTGACTCAGGCTGTCCAGCATTCTCACGAGTCCCCGAACCGGAAGAGGAAGAGTCGGAGACATCAGGATGCCATAGTCACTGCCGTACAGTGCCTGCTTGTTTGCGCGAAACAGCGGCTGCCAGATCAACTCGAGAGTGACCGGTGAGAGATTCACCTGTACCTCTGCCGCAAGAACCGGCAACCTCAGTATCTCCAACTCCTCTCGGTAGGGGTTACGCAGGTCAAATGGGTTCAGAACGTCGTTCGGGCTGTTGTACTCGAACTTCCCCCAGGACAGCCGGAGCATCCCCAGCCGAACATCGAACCTTCCAAGTGAGATGTTGAGGAAAGTCTCGATCAACGAGGCCTCAAACTCGGCTCTGTAGTCGCTGCCGTTGAACAGCCAAAAGAATTCGTCGCCATCTGGTGGCGTTTCCCTCACCACGTGATCTAGCAGCACGGCCGCAAATGCCTGTAGCGTGGTGCCATAGCGAACATCCAAACGCAACAGAAGCCTGTTCCGAAGCTCAAGGCTGTCTTCCGACAAGTCCGTCGGTCCTGACGGACGATCGTGGGCCATGTCCACATCGAGCGACGTTCGATACCACCCGCTGATGAGCCCGCTGGCTACATCCACGTCAACGCCCGTCGCCTTCTCACCACCGCTCAAACCCGCCACCATGTCTCCATCGCCTAGATCGATCGTGACCTCTCCGTCCTTGGTTTCCTCCTTGGTTTCCTCCTTGGTTTCCTCCTTGGTTTCCTCCTTGGTTTCCTTCCCTTCCTGTTTCGGCGGGATCTCCTTTGGCTCCTTGAGCCGCTTGACGATCGCAGCGAGTCTCTGCTCCACCACGCGCTTCTGTTTCACATCCAGTTGGATCTTCAACAGCCTCTCGTACGTCTTCTTCGCGTTCTCCAGTTGCCCCAACACCTCGTGGCACTGCGCCAGATACATCAAGGTCGAAGCCCTCGGATAGTGGCGCATCGACGTCCGAAATGCGGCGATGGCCAGCTTGAATCGCCCTTGCCCCATGAGCTGGACGCCGCGGAGGGTGAACCGTTCCGCAAGCCGGCGACGAGCTCTCGCGGTGCGCTGCCTTCTCCTTGCCTGTGCCACGCCGACGAACGAGAGTGGTCCGTCATCGCAGGGGCACACAGGCCCGCAAAGCAGGAAGACGAGCTCGCACACAAGCAGAATACTCGGAACGATCCCGGCGCGTCTGCGGCGAGATGTCTCGCGCCAAGACAAAGACGCAGGCCGCAACGGCGTGACCTTGCTTCCCAAACCTGAGGAATGTATCAGAGTCATAGGCTGTCGATCAACTTGGGGATTGTGGCACGGCGTTCAGGCGAACCCAGTGTGTTTCGCCCCACAGCGCCTATCCCTGAAAGTCGTTTATTTGCAAATTGTTATGTCACGTGTCGGGATATCCGGATTCGATGCTTCTCATCGTGTGTTCTTGGTGTAGACTCACCTCTAGTTGCCATGAAGCGAGCATCGAGACACGCATCACTCTTGGTCTTGGGCATGGCTCTTCTGACTCCGTCCGAGAGCACTGGAGAGAAGAAGCTCGGCGTCGGGCTGTTCGCTCCTGAGATTCCCTTCTCCGGTCCTGCCGAGCGCTATCGCCTTGTCCAGGGAATAGCTCAACATCTGTCAAACGGTCTGGGTGTTCCCTTCGAAGGACGAGCGTACAAGACCGCCCATGACTTTGCGCGGGACGTTCAGAGGGGTACCATCCACTTCGCCGTACTTGGGGGCCTGTACGTGGCCACAGACCGACAGTCTCGGATCCTGGCCATTGGACAGCTCGCGCGAAACGATCCCTGGACCATCATGGCCGGGAAACTGAAGACGATTGAAGAGCTCAAGGGGAAGGTCCTACAGATCCCAGGCCTGGGGCCAATCACGGTTCGATTTGTGGAAAACGGGCTCCTCGCTGGATCCGTGGACGTGAAGAAGACCTTTCTGATCAAGATGGCACCAGACTTGAGATCGGCTCAGACAGCGGTTCGGCTTGGGCGAGCCGATGCTGCCCTCGCCCCGGTCTCCTCCCCCGGGCTGACGAAAGTCGTCGACGGCTTGCGTATTCCGCCTCCGGCCTTTGTAGGACTGGACAAGCAACTTCCACAGGCGACTGTGGACAAGGTGACTCGCCTGATGCTCTCCTACGGCGTCGCGATCGCCGGAATCCAGGGATGGAAACGGGGAGACCGAGTACCCTATCACCGGCTGGTGGCCCTCTCGGCCAAGAAGACCTATCGAATGATGCTTGCCCCGGTGGGCATCGTCCACCTGGAGGATCAACAGCTCATCAACATCAAGGCACTCCGGCCCAGCCTGCCCACACTCGAGGGAAAGCTATTCTGGGTTCCCTGACTGATCAGAGGTCGCCGTCTGGTCAGGTGTCGCCGTGTCGTGGGGTGGGGCCTGGTCCACTGCCGCCGCGTCTTCCTGGAGAATATCTGCTCCGTTGTCCGATCTGCTGGTGTCGGGCGCTCCGGTGTCCGGGGATCCAGCCTCTGGCGGCGCCTCGCACAGCTTCGTCTTGGTGTTGCAGGTGTAGCCTGCGTTGCACGTGAGGTCTGCCCAGCAACAGTTGCCAGGAAGACCACATTCGTTGGGGGAAGGGCTGAACGTCTCCTCACAGGCGGAAACACCCAGCAACACGCTCACCGCGCCAAGCAGAAGCTGCCTCATCATGTCTTCCTCGGCAAACGTCCGGATGGAAGAAAGTACTACAAGCTCGCCACCCTGTCCAGCACAAGACTTGCCTGCTTGCCTGCAGCAGTGAGCCTTCTGTTTGCGGGAAGACGCAGCCTAGGTATCATGTCCATATGATGTGTGCATTCCCGCTTGCCTCCAGATCGCCTGTGCAGTGCCAGCTGCGTCGAGGAGGGCCGTGATGCGTTTGGGCGCGTTTTCCCTCGTCGTGGTCGACGCCGGCTGGCATGCGCTCGATGGTGGCTCGTTGTTTGGAATCGTCCCCAAACCGTTGTGGGAGCCGCGGTTCCCGGCTGATGCTCGCAACCGCGTCGATCTTGCGATTCGTCTGCTGTTGCTCGAGACCGGCGAGCGGCGGATCCTCATCGACGCCGGGATCGGCAACAAGTTCACTGTCGGGGGAAAGGCCATGTACAAGCTTCGCCAGCCAGTGGACTGTCTCAGGGGGGCGCTGGTGGGCGTTGGTGTCGATCCAGAGACGATCACCGATGTCCTGGTCACCCACGGCCACTTCGATCATGTTGGCGGCTTGACACGTCGCACGGAGGAGGGCGAGATAGTGCCCACCCTTCCCCGTGCCAGGGTCCACATCCAGCGCCGGGCATTCGAGTGGGCAATGAGCCCATCGGCCAAGGACGCGGGCTCGTTTCACGCGACCGATCTTCCACCTCTGCTAGAGGCCGGAATCCTCCGCCTGCTGGATGGACCACAGGACCTGTTCGATGGTGTGACCCTCCTGCTCTCGGAGGGCCACACGGTTGCACAGCAAATGGTCTTGGTCGACGGTGGCGTGGACGGCAAGTTGCTCTGCTGCGGGGACCTGCTGCCCACAACCGGACATCTGAACCTCGCGTGGATCAGCGCCCACGATCTCCACCCCCTCGTCACTGTCGACGAGAAGCAGCAGATTCTCACGCAGGCCACGACAGAGGGCTGGATCGTCTTCTTCGGGCACGACCCTCTGGTGCCTGCGTGTCGCGTGGCGAACGAAAGCGGTCAGTTCATCGTCGCGCAGCGGGTGGACTTGTAGCACGGGCACATTATCTACCGAGGCCCCACGACACGACTCTGGGCCTTGATGATCTCGCGGAGGCCGGGATAGGGTACCTTCCTGCGCTCGCACTGGCGGAACAGGTCGAGCGACTTGTCCATCTCCCTCATCTTGTTGAAGTGGATCGCCAGGTTGCACAGCGCCGCGGGAACCGAGCCCTTCACGGTGTCGAGAGTCGCCAGCGCTGCTGCCTTTGCTCCAGCCTCGTAGTCCACAACGGCCATGTTGTGGCGCCATCTGGGAGATTTCCCGCCTGACGGCAAGCGAGACGCCTTGGCCAACGTTCGCTGCGCCAGCCGTGTCTTGCCCGCACGGAAGAACAGCGCTCCAGCCTGCTCCTGGGCGCTTTGTGCAAGCTTCAGCAGACGCGCACGTGCGTCGACCGGGAGACGGGCACCCAACTTCTCGAACTGCTGGGCGGCCTTGAGCTTGAGCTGGGGACTCGGCGCGAGGTAGTCCGCATATGTCAACAGAAGCTTGACGCCGAGCTGGGCATATGGAGGTCGGAGTGCACTGGACAGATGCTTGCTTCCCCGCAACAGGCTCCTGCCCTTCTCGACATTCCCGACCGTCAGGGCACCAAGTGCAACGGCAATCTGGACCACTGCCCGCTCCTTTGGCGGAAGCGCGGTACTCGCGCCAAGAGCCCTCTGCAGCTCGGCCCATGCCTCCTGGTTGTTGCCCTGCTTCATGGACTTCCGGGCCTTGCGGACGTAGGCACGGGCGACATTGCCGCCGGCCTCGTCGGCAAGCGGCGAGGGCCTGCGAGCCAGCTCCAGCGCTCGCTCGAGGCGAACGATTGCCTGGTCGACCTTCCCGGCCGCGAGGTAGCAAGCCCCCGACTCGACAAGGGCTCGTGCAAGCGCGGGTCCTTTGAACGCCAGGACCGTGCCCACCGCTTGGTCGAAAGCCGTCTGGGCCTCGTTGTACTTGCCCATCTGGAACAGGATCCTCCCCATCAGGCGGTTGGCCAGGAAATCATTCGGCACTTTTCGAAGCACGATCTCGAGCCGTTGTAATGCTTCCCGATTGCGTCCCTGCCGGAAGAGCACGACCGCAAAGTTTCTGTTCACCACCACAGAACTCTTGCCCAGTACCAAGGCCCGGTCCAGATACTCGATCGCCTTGGCGTACTCCGCCTGTTGGTAGTGCCTGCGCGCAATGTGACAGAGCGCCCGGACCATCTCCCGGGATACCCCTTGGTGGGTCACGGACAGCGCGCGTGCCTTCTCGTAGTGCACGAGAGCTTCCTCGAACTGGCTGGCAGAACTGTGTGCCATTCCTGCATAGTAGTAGTTGCGAACAGTGCCCTTCTCCTTCGCCAGTCGGCCAGCCAGCTCAAGTGCGGTGGTGAGCTTCTTGGCCCTGATTGCGGCCCGAATGCCCAAGACCAAGCTGTCGAGGTGGGCATCTGGCCGCGCCAGCTCCTCTCGAAGCTGCTCCAGCACTTCGGAGTATCTCCGCTGGTCGAAACACACCTCTGCGATCCTGCGCCTCACCTCGGGCGATCCTCCACTGAGGGCCGCTGCCTTTTTGTACACTGCGAGCGCGCGGTCGAACCTCCGCAGCCGTGTCAGCGCGTCTCCCTTGAGCAGCAACCCCTTGACGTTGCTCGGCTCCTCTCTAAGGAACAGCTCTGCTTCTCTCAGTGCCTCGCGATACCGGCGAACGCACAGATACGACTCCGACGACAGGAGCCGGAGGGCAGCCACCTTCTGCCGGGGATGTCTGCGAAACAGACGCTCGTAGGCACTCACCGCCTGTGCGCACTTGCCAGTTCGCAGAAAAACCTCTGCCTTGGCGACCTGCGCCGGAACAGAGTCGGGGTTGACAAGAAGCACCTTGTTGAGAATGGTCTCCGCTTGGCGAACGTCGCCTTTCTTGAGCAGCGTCAAGCCCAGAAGGAAGCGGAAATCGTTGTCGCGTTTCTTCAGACGGGACGGACGGGAAGACAGGTAGTTGCGGAGCGCCAGCTCCGCGCACTCGTAGTCGCCCACATGGAGACAGCACTGACCTGCAACAGCCTGTACTTCGAAGCGTGTCTTGAGTCTGGCAGCCGTCGTCTTCAGGTACTTGTGTGCCTCGTTGAACTTCCTCTGCTGTACCAGATGCAGTCCGAGCTGCGCCTTGAGCGCGATACTACCTTGTATGTGCTTCAGACCATCCCGCGCAATTCGTTCTCCATCTTTGTATTGCCGCTGCGCGAACTTGCTCATCGAGTACCACTCGTACGCGTCTTCCAGGTTGGGATCCAGAGCAATGGCCTCCCGGTACAGCCCATCCGCTCGCTTGGGTTTGCCGCTCTTGACCAGTCGGTTGGCCTCTTCGAGCTTGCGTTGCGCGGCGGTGAGCGTCACCTCTCTGCCCTGGGCACCACAGGGCCTGGACAACAGGGGTCCCATTGACACTGCGATGACAAGGGTGAGCCACACACGGATCCCTGTCATTGGTACGCTCCCCCGACATCTCAGGTTGACACCATCAACCACAAATCTACATCCCCTCGACTACAACTGGGTATGCCGCGACCTGCATAACTGCCCACCGCCACGAATACAGAGCCGAAGTCGGACCTACGTACCGCTACCCGGGGCGTACTCCACTCCGGCGAAGAACGACACACGTGGCTGGATCAGGATTCCTGCGGTGTCTGTTGACCTGAACACGAGTGCCCGGTTCGGCAGAAGGCGGTTCGAATCAAGCAGGTTGTAGACGTCCAAGGTCAACTTCACCGGCAACCGGGGGACCAGGAAGCGCAGGCCCGCGTTCCACACAGCGGCCGGCGGGATCCGGTCGAGCACGTTGTCGGAAGCCCGTGCGACCTTGTACGGCACGGCCACTGGCATCCCGCTGGAGTCGACGTCCCCGAGGTACATGTGCCCACCATCCAGCTCCCCCCACTTGCTCGTCTCCTCAGCCGATCCATAGATCGTCAGGTTGCTCGTGAGGAAGAAATGCCTGCGCCACAGGTTGAGGGCTGCCTGGATCGACACCCACTGATTGGGCGCATTGCGCAGCTTGCCCTTCATGCCGTCGGCCACATCGACGAAGGTGTAACTAAGCGCCAGCCAGTGTCCTTTCTTTGTGATCATACGCCCGAAGAACTCGACCGAGTGGATCCCGATTTCGGGGTTGTTGTTGTGGGTGCCCTCCTCCTCGAAGATGAGGTTGTAGACCCACGTGTACGAGTAGTCGGCTCGCATGAAGAGCTGGTGAATCGCCTTGTAGTCCCGCAGGAGGGTAGCGTTGACCTCCCCTTGGACCGCATAGCTCCGCTCCAGCTTGAGCCCAGGAGTACCAATGTGGCCAAACCCCTCCCGCGTCGCGTGGGTCTGCTGGAACGTCTGAGGGCGGAAGCCCATACCGTAGTTCGCCTTTAGCCGCCAGTTGGGCAGGAACGCCCAGACGACCGCACCGGAGCCGAGGAGCACCGGATCCATCTCCTGGCCGTCCTCGAAGGTGCTCCCATAGAGCTGGAGTCGCGCACCTGCATCGAAAATTAGGCTCTCGAGGTAGTGGTTCTGGGCATTGACGAAGAGGCCACCGGTGATCCTGTCTGTCGCTACTCGTGCGAGGAAGGGGCAGACCTTGCCTTCCTTGTCGGGCGCGCAGTACCAAGGGAACTTCGTCCTGTCACCCCAGAAGTAAGAGTTGGCATCCGGGGAGTAGTCGTAGACCATCTCGCCACCCACGAGGAGCTTGGTCTGTGCCGGCAGGGTCATCGTGGCATCCCCGGTGAGGCCAACCCGACGGCTCTTGAAGTCCGAGATCCAGCCCACGCCACCCGGGACCATACTGGACCCCGCGATGTTCAGGAGGCTGTAGGTCATGTCGAAGTCAATGAAATAGCCCCGCACTGACACACCCAGACGGCTCTTCCACAGCCGATCGTTGTAGCTAAGCTGGACGTGTCTGTACTCGGCGCTGATCCACGAGGAGTCCGGCCGGGCTGCTCCCGTCGCGTCGGCCCGCGAGCCACAGGCGCCCTTGTTGCTCGGGTCTGTGCAGTCGAGACCATCCTCCCCCAGGTGCACTCGGTAGGGGTAACCGAACATGTGGATGGACAGGGTCTTCTTGTTCCACGGGAGATGCCAGTCCAGCCGGAACGGGCCAGCCTGGGCGTTGCCAGAGAAGATGGTCTGCCAGCTCCGCCCGGGCTCGTTTTCCCGCGCTGGCGCCATGGGCATGTCCCCAAGGGGCATTCCCGTCGCTGGGGCAAGCAGAGGGCCGTTTCCAATGGTGGTGACAAAGCCCCCCCACGAGTCGTAGCTCGCGTGGAGAAACACCTTGAGCCTGTCCTTGAACAACTTCTGGCCGGCCATGGCATAGGCCCGGTACCAGTTCTCCCTTCCAGGGCCTCCGCCGTAGCCAACCCGAGCTTCCACGCCATCCAGGTCGTCGGCCGTCTTGCTCACCAGGTTGATCACGCCGGTAAACGCGTTGCTGCCCCACATCACGCTCCCCGGTCCACTGGTCGCCTCGATGCGGCGGATGGTGTGCAGCGGAATACCGAGCTGGTTGACGCAGTGGAAGTGGTCAACGGGGTTGAGCAGGTCCATCCCCTCCTGCATGACGAGGGGTCCGACGTCGAGGAGCCCGCGTACTCCGATCAGGTTCTCCTCCAAGCCCATGAGGTACTGCGTGTCAAAGAAGTTTGGAACGACCTGGAGTGCCTCGTCAAGGTCCCGAAACCCCATCTGCTTGATCTGCTTGCTCGTCAGAATCGAGACGATGGATGGGGCCTCCTGGATCGTGGTCTTCATCTTCACGGCCGCTTCGGCTACGTCCTGCATGTCAATCTCGGAGAGCAGATCGATCGGTGCCTCGCTCTTCTCTGCGGCAGGTGCCTTCGTCCCCTCTTTCTGCGATCTCCTGGGCTGGTCGGCCCAGGCAGACGACCACACGAGGAGGATCGCGATGGCAGCACCAAGCAAGGAACGCTCTCGTACCTGTGCTCGACGATTCATCAGAAGTACTCCTCGTCACCGAGTTCGGTGTAGATGTTGAACCTCGCCTGAACGCTCGCATCCAGGGGACTGATTGCATCCACACTGATCACGCCCCGGGCATCCTGATACGCCACGCCCGTCAGGAAGACGGTCGACTTCGACGTGGGCTTGGCCGTTGGCCGTCCCGCCTCGCCGACCACCATGGAATCGATCGTGACCATCATGCTGTCCAGGTCGCCAAGTGTTTCCATCAGGGTAATAGCCCCGCCGCCCCACGGTGTCCCCCCGAACGCTGCCTTTCCATCCACTGCGCCGTAGTAGACTCCATTGTGGGGCAGTGGAAGGCGGATGTGGCTCCCCAGATAGAACCCCTCGGCCAGCTGGTCCGCCTTGCTCGGGTCGTACATGGTGGGCGAGAAGCTCGTGACCGCAAGGGTGGCCGACTCGTGCCGTTCCATCCTGTACCAGTGAGTCGCCTGGTCCTCCTTGCTCATTTCGTAGTACGTTTGTGTGTAGGCGATCTTGAAAACCTCGCCGTTGGACGTCAGCACCTTCTTCTTTTCCAGCTCCACCTGCTCATCCGCAAACAGGTTCTGCTGCACGGTAAAGTCGAGGAGGCGCGCCATGGCCGACTGTCTAAAGGTCGCCCACAGCTCGTAGTGGTACAGGAATCGATCTTGCTGGAGATCTCCGGTGCAAGCCTTGTTCGTTTCCTGCGGCAGGTTGTACTGCATGATGACCTTGCACGGCGGCAAGACGCTCTTCATGTTGAACTGGATCCAGCTCCCATCATTGGCCTCGATGCAGCCCGGGGCCAGCAACAGGCACGCCAGTGCAATCCCCTCAATCCACTGTGTGCGCATCAATTGCACTCGCAGTTGAAGGGTGCGATGAAGATGTTCCCGACGACAGACTGGAACGTCAGCTCCTCGATCGTGCACCCGGACTTCTTTCCGCCATAGCTCGTGAACGGAATCTCACGAGCGGCCACCAGACCCGCGGTCGTCGTGACCTTGGTATTCGTATTGAAGTACGGGCTGGCCCCCGGGTCTGCGTCAAAGAAGAAGACACTCCCACTGGTCCAGGGAGGTTCCTGGTTCTCCATCGTCGGGGTCACTCCCTCGATGGGGAGCATCGTCCCCTTCTTGCGGTAGAAGAAGATAACAGACCCCTTGGTCATCAGATCCTGGCCCCACGCGTTGGTGTCCTCGGCCGTGAACGCCGGGATGTCGATGTTCTCCATGTTCTGGTTGAAGGTCGCCGTCTCGGTGAATCCGACCCTCACGAAGGTCTTCGTCCCCGTCATACCATCGGCAACAAAGAACAGAAGTACGCTGTTGAAGGGCACCGTCACCGTCTTGACCAGGAAGCAGCCAAGGTCGTTGTAGATCTCCCCGGTGCCGATTGGCGTCGGATTTGGCGTCGTGGAGAACTCGAACGGGTCGTAGATCTCGACGACCGCATTGGCGCTCTTGGCCACGGGGTTGACCGCCGTCGCCCCGTGGCTGAACAGCTTCAACCCGGAGAATACCCTGCCTGACACGCAGATCTTGTTCCCGTTGGGACTCCCGCAGCTCCGATCACATGTTGCTATCCCCCCCTTCCCCATGCACTTCCCATCTTTGTACTCGGTGTTGTCACCGCAGTAGAGCCCGACCCAGTCGGGCAATGGCTCACACTGGCTTCCGTTGGCGCGAAAACCAACCCCGCACTTCAGAAAATCATCCGCGGCCACGCACTCGCCCTCGCGTTCAATCGTGCCATCGCCGCATGGTGTGCCTCCGCACCCTGTGAGGCATTGAACAACGACGTGCAGAGTCATCAACGCCGTCAACGCTCCGCTGGCTTTCACCATCCATGTTCGTGCCATGGTGCTGCTCCTCAGCGCTGTGGATAGCCCGACATGACCGCTCGATCTTGAGGCTGTCTATTGTAATACAATGGGAATTAAGATGGATGTACCAAAGAGACCGCATTCTTGTCAATCGATTATCGGGCACTTCCCCAACCGCACATCTTCTTCGCGGGGAGGGCGAAGTCCCCAGGGCCGAGTGCCACGAGCAATTTCCACTATGTGCGGCCACTAACCGCTTGACTTTTTCGGCACGTTTGGCGACGTTTCGCAGCACAGCGCGCAGCATACCCAATCTCTTCGGTGGCAAGGGGAAAAGGAAAAGTATGATGAGAAGCAAGGTCTCTTGCGGCCTGCTGATGAGCTTAATCTGGGTCGTCTCGCCCGAGGCGTTTGGCCAGTCCCGGTCTTTCGACGCGCATTTCTTCAAGCCGGCCCTCTACTCGGGAGGGATCTTCGCCGTCGACCGGGCAGCCTCCCCGACGAAGTGGCAACCCGGTTTGAAGTTCTCCTTTACCCACGAGTCAACACCGCTCCGTCTTTCTTTTCCCAGCGGAGCGTGTGCCGGCTCGGTGTGTCTGGGCAAGGAGGACATCATTCCCAACGCCCAGGTATTCAACTTCATGGCGCAGTTCGCGATCGCCAGCTGGCTCGAGTTCGGCCTCGATATCCCGATGGCACGGCAATCCTATGTCACCAATCCCGCTGCCGAGGAGAACGAGGGCTACGAGCTGCTGACAGCGTCGGATCTGAAGACCAACGTTGGTAACCCCAACGTCTCCCCGCTCGACTTTCGCACTGGTTTCAAGATCACTTTTCTGGAGAAATCCGGGCTGGCCCTCGCCTTGTCAGTCGAGGGAACCCTTCCCTTCGGCGACGAGATCGCCTTCAACGGGGAGCAGGGATTCACTCTCCACCCGAGGCTGCTCACGAGTCTCGACATCGGCTCCTTGGGACTGGCGCTGAACGTCGGCTACCGCTTTCGCGAGCAGACCGTCGTCTACTGGAACCCTGGGAAGTCCGGATACCCCCTGGAATGGAACGCTGACCCCAAGGGGTATGACTATCCACTGCTCAGTGTGGATGACGAGCTGACCTTTGGCCTCGGAGCCATCTATCAGTTCCACCCCGTGATTGGGGTTGGAGCGGAGCTGTTCGGGGCGGTTCCCACCTCCGGTGGTGGAGACTTTGAAATGATCGTGTCTCGGCGGCTCGAGCCGGACCCATCGAAGTGCCCTGCAGGCCATCCCGCCGGCATCCCATGCGAGATCGTAACAACACGACAGGAAGAGCTCTCGGTGGGAGGTGTCGTGGCCGAGCTTCTCGGTGGTGTGCTCATCAACCCTCTGCCTGGTCTCACGGTGGCCGTCGGGGCAGGGGGCGGGCTGACAGGTGACATGCGGCAAGTCGCGTTTCGTCTGTTCTCGCTGATCTCCTGGCTTCCCGGGGCAGAGGCTCCGGCGGTCGGCTTCCAGGACAGAGATGGAGACGGAATCCCCGACCACAAGGACGAGTGTCCTGACAGGGCCGAGGACAAGGACGGGTTCCAGGACAGTGACGGCTGTCCCGATGCCGACAACGATGGCGACGGCATCCCTGACACCGAGGACAGGTGTCCGAACCAGGCCGAGGACCGGGATGGGTTCCAGGACAGTGACGGCTGTCCCGATGCCGACAACGATGGCGACGGCATCCCTGACACCGAGGACAGGTGTCCGAACCAGGCCGAGGACCGGGATGGGTTCCAGGACAATGATGGCTGCCCCGATGCCGACAACGACGGCGATGGGATAGCGGACGCCGACGACCAGTGTCCAAACGAACCCGAGACCAAAAACTCGTTCCAGGACGCTGACGGGTGTCCGGACAACGCCCCCACAGGCGTCGCCGTGGGCAAGGGGAAGATAACGATTCCCGAGAACATACAGTTCACGACCGGAAAGGCAGATACCGCGAAGGCGTCGCACAATCTCCTGGATGAAATCGCGAAGAAGATCGTCGCCAATCCCCAGGCGGGCAAGATCCGAATCGAGGGTCACTGTGATGCGACAGGCAGCGCGGCGGCCAACCAGCGCCTTTCTCAGGCACGTGCCGAAGCGGTGATGCGCTACCTCATCGGCAAGGGGGTGCCGGCTGACCGGCTCCAGGCGGTGGGGTATGGGTTGACCCGCCCGGTCGGGCCCAACAACACCGCAGAAGGACGGGCCAAGAACCGGCGTGTGGAGTTCATCCTGCTCCAGCAGCAGAAATAGGGACCCGGCGCGCGCGCGCGCTTGACGGATCGATGCCCGGCTCCGGGCTATCTGCTACGAGACATCCTCCTCTTCTGCAGACCCTAGCTCCACGGACAGGACGTCTCGGGCCAGGTAGTGGACAATCTCGTCGACGTTCTCGTTGGCGAACACCGCTTCCGCGGGCAAGGGCTTCTCGAGGCCCAGTGCCGTCTCCACCCGCACCCGCAGCTCGGCCCCCAGCAGAGAATCGAGGCCCATGCCGATCAGCGAGGCTGTCGTGTCCAGGAGGATGGAAGGATCCAGTCCTAGCAACTTGACGATCTCTCCGCTCACGTACGAGGCCAGCATGCCATAGCGCTCGCTCACACGCGCCTGCTCCAGCTGCCGCAGGAACTCAGGGCGATCATCCTGCGTCGTTTTCTCCTCGATGGAGGTTCCCTCGAAAGACTGGAATATCGCGTCGTAGGATCGACGTCTCAGCTCGATCCCGGCGACCACCGCGACCACCTTGCCTGCGTCATCGAAGAGCTGCAGGTCGCCCCACACGCTCTCCTCGGCTGAGTCTCCGAGGGATCGGAGGGACGCATGGCACCACAGCGGCTGGTCGCCGGAGCGACCATGGATCTCGAACCGGTCGACGTCCCCGACCAAGTATAGGCTGCCGGCAGTCGCGTCGTTCTCGAGCAGTGGGAGACCGAGAACCTGTAGGCAAGCATCGAGCAGTACCGGATGTATCTGGTACCTCCCAGCCTCCGCTGCCGCCCCCTGCGGAAGACCGATCAATCCTACGGCCTCCATCTCCCCTGCCCAGAGCTGCCTGATCCCACGATAGCTTCCCCCGTACCGGAGCCCAGCATATCCGTAGTTCTGGTACAGGGACTCCACGGAGACCTCGCGATCGCAACACTCCCTAGCCGCTGCGAGAGCATCTTCAACCTCGCCTCCCGACGAAACCTCGAGGTTGATCTTGCCGCTGGCATTGGTGATCCAACGACCGGGCTGTCTCCTGGCTCCCGGTCCATTGATGATCTCGAAGGAGACCGACCCCGCTTGAGGCCTGAGGATGACCTGCACGGTGCGTTCGGCTTCCTTCGAGAGGAAAACCTCCGTGTGCATTTGCAGCTCATCGATGGACAGCTCTCGAGATCCGAAGGCCGAGGTGGCCGCATCCACAACCATCGCCAGGAGGGACGAGACCGAAACCATGGTCAGCCCATGTACCTGGTAGTCGTTCAGGAATGCGATGGAGCCCGAGCTCAGCCTCGTCTCGAAGATATCGAGCGCAGAGTGTACCAGATGCCGTCCAACCAGGGGATTGACTGGCTCCTCCTGCTTTTCCACTCGCTGCCCCAGCGGCATCGCCTCGTACCAGAACCGCTGTCGCTGGAACGGATAGGTCGGGACCGTTACCCTTCGTCGGGGGTAGTCGCGATCGAAGCCCACCCAGTCTATCTCCACTCCCGATGCGTACAGCGCCCCGAGCCCTGCCAGCACCGCCTGCGACTCCTCCCCACGGCGGAGTGAGGATACCCAGATGCCCGACAGACCCGGCAGGCAATTGCGTGCCAGCCCGAGCAACACCGGGCCGGGCCCCACCTCCAGGAACGCCTCGCAGCCGGCGTTCCGGAGGGCCATCATCCCTTGCCAGAACCGTACCGGCTCACGCGCGTGCCGTGTCCAGTGGCCTGGCTCGCATACCTCGCGCCTTACCTCGCCACCGGTTGAGCACGACACCAGCTTCGACCGCGGTTGCTGGAGATCAACCTCCCGCACCACGCGGTCGAAAGCATCGCGCATCGGCTCGACCAACGGCGAATGCGCTGCGCGCCTGGCCGGCAACCGCCGGGCCACGACAGCCTCTCCTCCCAGCTCCTCAACCACACCCTCGACCGACGACGAGGGACCGACAAGTACGACATTTTGCGGTCCGTGGATGGCGGTGATGGCCGCCCCGTTCCCCCGCACCGAGATGGCCCTGGCCACCGCGGCCTCGTCGGCAAGCACGACCACCATTGCGCTTCCCTCGAACAGCCCCTCCTGCAGCCGCCCCTGGGCTGTGACCAGCTTCAGCCCGTCCTCCACACTGAACGCTCCCGCCGCACAGGCCGCCACGTACTCCCCCACTCCATGCCCCATCACCGCGTGGGGGTGAATCCCCCACGTCTGGTACAGCTCCCAGAGAGAGTACTCCACCGCGAAGAGCGCCGCCTCGGCACGGCCGGGAGCCCAGAGGGTCGAGCCTTCCCCAGACAGGACCTCCAACAGCGGAACATCGAGGCCCTCCAGGGCCGCTGCACAGCGGTCGAGGGCCCGTCGGAAGGTCGGCTGGCTCTCGTAGAGCTGCCGTCCCATTCCCGCGTACTGGGAACCCAGGCCCGTGAACAGAAACCCGACCTTCGGCCGCTTCCGTCGGTCCATCTGGCCTGACACGAGGCCACGCACCTCGTCGCCCCTGACGAATCCGGCGAGCCTCTCCCTGGCCAGCTCTACGGAATCCGCCACCACGGCGAGCCGATGCTCGAAGTGGGACCGCCCCGTGTTGGCGGTGAAACAAACATTGGCGAGTGACTCTGCCGCATGCGCCTCGAGGTGCCGCTCATACCGCTGCGCCAATGCCTTCAGGGCCTCGTGGCTTCGGGCGGACAGGCAGAGGATGTGCTCTGGTCGCTCCACCTCGATCTCGACCGGCTTGCGAGCGGGAGCTTCCTCGAGCACGACGTGGGAGTTGGTGCCACCGAGCCCAAACGAGCTCACGCCAGCGATTCGAGGCGCGTCTCCAGAGAGCCAGGGGGTACAGATCGTCGGGACCACGAGCGGGAGCTGCTCGAGCGAGATGTGCGGATTGATCTCCCTCAGGTGCAGGTGTGGCGGAATCTCCTCGTGCTGCAATGCAAGCACTGCCTTGATCAGGCCCACCGTCCCCGCCGCGGACTCCAGGTGCCCCACATTGGTCTTCGCCGACCCGATCGCCAGCCGTCCATCCCCCGGGCGTTCTTTGCCGAAGACCCCGCCGAGCGCTCGCAGCTCGATGGGGTCCCCGAGTATCGTCCCGGTGCCGTGGGCCTCGAGATACCCCACGTGGCCAGCATCAGCCCCACCATCCGCGAGTGCCGTCCTGATCACGGTCTCCTGGGCGGGTCCGTTCGGTGCGGTGAGGGCGCTGCTCCGTCCATCATGGTTCACCGCCGTTCCCCTGATGACTGCACGGATGTTGTCTCCATCGGAGATCGCGTCGTGCACGCGCTTGAGCACCACGATCCCACAGCCCTCGCCGCGGCCGTACCCGTCCGCCTCGGCTGCGAATGTCTTGCACCGCCCGTCGCGCCCGAGGGCCTGTATCTTCGACATGAACACGGTCATCTCCGGAGTGAGCATCAGGTTCACCCCGCCAGCCAGGGCCATGTGGCATTCCTTGCTGCGGAGGCTGCGACACGCCAGATGGATTGCGACGAACGATGACGAACATGCCGTGTCAATCGGCATACTGGGGCCCTGGATCCCCAGGATGTATGACAGTCGGCCAACCGCCATACCAAACCCCGGAGCCGGGGGTCGAAACGCGCTGATCGCGGTGAGGTCACTGCCCCTGCCGAGGATCTGCTGATAGTCGTTGTTCATGACTCCGACATACACGCCAACCTTGCTGCCCATCAGCCGCTCCGGCGCGTACCCGGCGTTCTCCAGCGCCTCCCAGCTCACCTCCAGCAGGAGACGTTGCTGTGGGTCCAGCCCCTCCGCCTCGATCGGCGAGATCCCGAAGAACCTGGCATCGAACTTGTCGATGTCCTCGATGAAGGCCGCTTCTCGAACATAGCTCTTTCCCGGCACATCCGGGTTCGGATCGTACAGAGCGTCGGCATCCCAGCGATCCGGGGGGACCCTCGAGACAGAATCCTGGCCTGCTCGCATGGTCTGCCAGAACGCCTCCGGGTCGACGGCTCCGGGGAACCGGCAGGCCATCCCGACAATGGCGAGCGGCTCGGTCTTCTCCCTCTCCAGTGCTTCGATCTTCGAGCGCATCCTCCGCAAGGCGAGAAGCGCACGCTGCTCCTGTGTGAGGTCGTTCTGGTCTCTTGACGTTTCGTCCATCTCACGTGCCTCGCAACATCGGGGTTACTCTGTTGGCAGGTCGTCCAGCTCTGCAGCCAGGATGTTCCGTATTTCGTCTGGTGAGAGCTTCCTTATCTCGTCCACTTCCCGCGCCAGCTCTGCCTCCTTCGCAAGCGACTCGGGGGAGGGCGCCTCCGATGGTGCCTCCAGGCGCAGAACTTCCCGATCGAGATAGTCCAGGATGGCCGCGATGGTCGGATAGTCGAATATCAGGGTCGTGGGTAGCTTGTGGCCCACGCTCCGTCCCAGCGCCTTCACCATCTCGATCGCTAGTAGCGAGTCCACCCCCAGCTCCATCAGGGGCTGCTGGGCGTCCGGTGCATCCGAGGGATCGAGCCCGATGATACTCGTGACCAGGCCCTGGACATGGGCCAGCATGACCTCCCGCCGCTCGCCTGGCTCGAGGCCCGCTATCCGACCGAGAAGCTCCGGCTGCTCGGACGGCTCGACCGACACCTTTCGTTGCTCTCTCTGCTCCTCCTCAACAAGCTCCGACAGCAACGGCTGCTCGCCGATCGCAGAGAAGCTCTCGACGAGCTGTGTCCAGTGGATCCTCAACACCCCCACCTGCGCCACGTCCACCCCGAGCACGCCACCCAGCGCCTGGAGGCCCCGCTGGGTCGAGATGAAACCTATCCCGACCCGGCGCCACTGGGCCGTCAGGTCGCTGGCCTCCGGCGCGGCGGCTATTCCCACCTCGCTCCATGGCCCCCAGTTTATCGTCAGCGCGGTCAGGCCCTGGGCACGACGGTGGTGGGCCAGTGCGTCGAGGAAGGCGTTCGCAGCAACGTAGCTCCCCTGACCGACAGAGCCCAGCAAGGAGGCCTGAGACGAGAAGAGCACGAAGAAGTCCAGGGGATCGTCGAGCGTGAGGGTGTGCAGGTTCCAGGCTCCGGCCACCTTTGGGCCAAGTACCCTGGCGAAGCGTTGCCAGTCCAAATCCAGCAAGACAGTGTTGTCCCCGATGCCCGCCGTGTGAAACAGGCCCCGCAACGGCGGAAGGGACTGCTTCGCCTCGCCCAGTACGCCAGACAGCTGATCTCGCTGGCAGACATCGCACCGGGCAACGACAACCCGAGCCCCCATCTCCTCGAGCTCGCGAACCCTGTCGAGGACCGGGCCCGAAGCCTCTCTCAGCTCGAGTAGAAGCAGATGCCGAGCGCCTTGCTCCACCATCCACCGCGAGACCTCCAACCCCAGCCCGCCGAGGCCGCCGGTGACAAGATACGTGCCGTCAGGTCGGAACCGTATCGCCTTGGCACCGTCGCCCAGGTGCCGTCTGTGGACCAGACGCATCACGTGCCGCTGCCCCCGCCGGTAGGCCAGCTGGTCCTCCGAGTCCCCCTGCCAGATCTCTTGCTCGAGGTTGGCAGCCGCGTCCTCTACCCGGGAGCGCGGGTCCAGGTCAACCTGTCCACCCCAAAACCTTCGAAGCTCGAGGCGAATTACGCGCCCCAGACCCCACGCTGGCCACTGAGCAAGGGCGACAGGCTCCTCTGCTGCCGGCTCCACGTGTTGCCCACCCCGCGTCGCGAGCCACAGACGGGGCGTACCCCTGACCGACCCATCGGCCAGCGCGCCGACCAGACTCAGGATGCTCCTGCAGCTCAGGGCCACGCCCACGTCCGGGCTTGCCGTGGGGACATCCAGACTCCACAGGTGCACCACGCCGCGGAGGGGCGGCCGGTCGTGTCGACAGACCTCGTCGAGGAGATGCCTGTAGTCCTGCGACTCGGAGGGGCGCACCCTCCACTCCCTTCCCGTCAGATCGCAGGATTCTCCAGCAACGACGAGCTGGCAGTGCTCACCTCGCGCCGCAAGGCGTGCCGCCAGTGCCTGGCCGACGCCCCCTTCGTCTGCAAGGACAACCCACGCCCCTCGCTCCTGCGGTGCCCCTCCAGCACCTGCTTCGGCTGCGATCTTCGGGCGCCACTCGACGCCGTAGAACCAGTCCCGCAGGCCCCGGCTGGCAATCCGCATCAGCGCCTCTCGAGGTACCCGTTTGCCATGAAGGCCCAGTACCTCCATCACCACGCCGCCCGACCCGTCAAACAGCCGGAAATCGACGGTCAGGGTCTCGCCGCCAGGCCCTCCCGGCCGAATCGATGCGTGGGACCAGATCTCCTTGCCGGGCCTCCCGTACATCGCGGCCATGTCGACACCGAGGGGTATATGGGGAGGGCTCAAGCTGTCGATCCGTTCCGCCTCGGGCAGGGCGGCGAAGACCACCTGGAAGCACGCGTCAAGAAGAGCCGGATGGCAGTGGTAGGAAGGGGCCGTTTCGTCAGGGAGCCGTACCAGGCCAAGGGCCTCTCCTTCCGACCGCCACAGCTTCCTGATCCCCTTGAAGTGGGGCCCGTATTGCAGCCCCTTCTCATGCACGGCCCGGTAGAACTCCTCGACGGACAGCTCGTCCTTGCAGCGGGCGCGAACGCCGTCGAACGACACCGTCGAGTCCGGGCCGGCGTCACCAACGCAGACGTTTCCGCTGGTGTGCTGAACCCAGTCGGTCTGCTGCTGGTCCTCTTCACCGCACGTCGTGCTGATGATCTGGAAGGTCGTCCCCCCGGCAGCCTGGGGCGTGAGGATGACCTGGACGATCCGCTCCTCTCCTTCCGAGAGCAACAGGGCGTTCTGGAAGGTCACTGCATCCAGGCCCGTCGCATGTGCGCCAAGTGCGGCGCGCCCGGCCGCGAACGCAAGCTCCAGATGGGCTGCAGCCGGTGCCACCACCATGCCATGCACGCGATGGTCCTCCAGGAAGGCTGGCAAGTCTGGCCTCAGTCGACCTTCGAATACGTGCACGACTGACCGCACCAGGTGGCGCCCCAGCAGGGGGTGGATGGCCTCGTCCGGGCCAGGGTCCTGCGACGCGACCAGCTGCCGTCTCCCTGGCGTCAGGCCTTCTATCCAGAATCGCCTGCGCTGGAAGGGGTAGGTTGGGAGGACAATTCGGTGCCGGGCATAGTCGCCGTCGAACCCTGGCCAGTCGACCTCCACCCCTGCCGTGTACAGCGTTCCAAGGCATCCCAGGATCGCCGACCAGTCGTCCGCTCCCCCGCCGAGCGACCATGCCCACGTGACTTCCAGACCCGGCAGACCACGTCGACCGAGTGGCGCCAGCACCGGGGCAGGCCCCACCTCGACAAACACCTCGCATCCCGAGGAGCGCAGAACTTCCAGGCCCGACGAAAAACGCACCGGCTCTCGCAGCTGCCGGCTCCAGTACCCCGCCTCGCACACCTCCTGATCCACCTCCCTCCCGGAAACCGTCGATACCAGCTCCAGCTGCGGCGGCTTGTACGCGACCTCCCGGGCCACCGCTTCGAACGCTCCGAGCATCGGCTGAACCATCGGCGAGTGGATCTGGTGCCGTGCCGGCAAACGTCGCGCCGAGATGCCCCGTCTGGCCAGATCCTCTACAACTCGTTCCACAGCCTCTGGCACACCTGTGACCACGACGTGTTGCGGCCCATGGATCGCGACAACCCACAAGTCGGCAGTCCCCGAGACAGCCTCGGCCACGGTGGCTTCGTCGGCATCCACCACTGCCATCGCGCTGGCCGCCAGCCCCTGCCGAAGCCTCCCCCGCGCCAAAGCCAGCCTCAACCCGTCCTCACAGCTGAACACACTAGCGATGCACGCTGCCACATACTCCCCGGTTCCGTGCCCCATCACAGCCTGGGGCTTCACGCCCCACGACAGCCAGAGCTGGGCAAGCGCATACTCCAGCGCAAAGAGGGCCGGCTCGGCGTACGTCGGGGTCTCGAGAAGTCGCGTGTTCCCGGCGCCGTGAAGGACCTCCAGTAGCGGAGCCTCGAGCTCGTGCTCCAGACCAGCCGCGCAGCGATCGAGGGCTCGTCGGAAGGTGGGCTGCGTCTGATGGAGCTGTCGCCCCACCCCTGGGAGCTGCGAGCCCAGGCCGGCGAACAGGAATGCCACCGGTGGCGGCTGGGGGGCTTTCCTGTGCCCTCCCACCGGACCCGCCCCAGCGGCGAACGCGGCCAATTGCTGCTGTGCCTCCTGTGGTGCCGCTGCCACGACGGCCAGCCGGTGCTCGAAGTGAGATCGGCCCGCGTTGGCCGTGAAGCATACATCGCCAAAGGCCTCTGCCGGATGCGCCTCTAGGTGCAGCGCATACTGCTCAGCGAGCGCCTTCAGTGCAGCCCCACTCCTCGCCGAGAGGGCCAGGATGTGGCGGGGACGCTCGGGCTGCCCGGCGGCGCCCGTGGTCATCTCGCGGGCGGGAGCCTCCTCGACGACCACGTGTGCATTGGTGCCACTCAGCCCGAACGAGCTCAGCGCGCCGAGCCGCGGGCCATCGATGGACCGCCATGGTGTCAGCGACGTGGGTACGACAACCGGGATGTCGCCCATCGAAATATGGGGGTTGACTTCCCGAAGGTGCAGGTGGGGGGGGATCATCTCGTGCTGCAGCGCCAGCACCACCTTGATCAGCCCCGCCACCCCCGATGCTGGCTCGAGATGCCCGATATTGGTCTTCACCGATCCCAGGGCCAGCCTCCGTTCCGACGGTCGTCCAGAGCAGTAGACGGCATTCAGCGCCTGGAGCTCGATCGGATCGCCGAGCGGTGTGCCGGTGCCATGTGTCTCGAGATAGCTGACCTGCAGGGGATCCGCCTTGCCGGAGGCCAGCGCGTGCCGAATCACGGCCTGCTGGGCCGCCGGGCTGGGAGCTGTCAAGGCGCTACTTGGACCATCGTGATTGACCGCGGAGCCACGCACCATGGCAAGGATGTTGTCTTCGTCCGCGATGGCGTCGGAGAGGCGCTTGAGCACCACCACTCCGCATCCCTCGCCACGGCCGTAGCCATCTGCGCTCGCGTCATACGTCTTGCAGCGTCCGTCAGGCGCCAGGGCCTGGTTCTTGGACATGATGACCATCATCTCCGGGGAGAGCATCAGGTTCACTCCCCCGGCAAGCGCCATGCGGCACTCTCCATGTCGGAGACTCTGGCAGGCAAGGTGGACCGCAACCAGCGACGAAGAGCAGGCCGTGGCCAGCACCATCGTAGGGCCCTGGAAGCCGAGCAGGTACGAGAGGCGGCCGGCGAGGAAGCTGTACTCGAGACCCGTGCCCGTGAATGCGTTGATCAGATCGACATCGCCTGCTTGAAGCTGCTGGTAGTCGCCCGTCATGAATCCCACGAACACTCCGACCTCGCTGCCGTGGAGCCTCTCGGGTGACTGACCGGCATGCTCGATCGCTTCCCAGCTCACCTCGAGCAGCAGCCGCTGCTGGGGGTCCATCTGCTCCGCCTCGACGGGAAAGATGCGAAAGAAGAGCGGATCGAAGTCGGCGACCTCGTGCAAGAAACCAGCCCACTTGGTGTAGCCCTTGCCAGGTGCGGTCCGGTCCGCGTCGTAGAAGGCATCGCAGGCCCAGCGGTCCTTCGGTACCTCGCAGACCGCGTCCTTCCCCTGGCTCAGGATCTGCCAGTACGCCTCCGGGTCGGTGGCTCCCCCGGGAAACCGGCACCCCATGCCGATGATCGCGATGGGCTCGTTCCTCGCAGCCTCCAACTCGTCGATCCTCGCTCGCAGCTTCCTGATAGCGAGAAGCGCGCGCTTCTCTGCCGTGAGACCGACACGACTCGAGCTGTCATCCATGAGATCTCCGGGCGTTGGTCATTCCTCCGACAATCCGTCCAACTCGGCCGCGAGTAGCGCTGCCGCCGCCTCGTCCGAGAGTTCCTCGATCTCCGCGATCTCCGTCTCCTGCGGAGGAACCTGCTCGCCGACTGTCTGCTCCTGGAGACGAGGCGGCTCGGAAGCTCCGAAGACCTCCTCCGACAGGTAGCCGGCAATCGACTCGATGGTCGGGTGGTCAAAGATCATGGTCGCCGGGATCGACCGTCCGATTGCGTCTCGAAGTGCGTTCCTCATGGCCACGGCCATCATGGAATCAACCCCAAGCTCCATCAGATTGCGCTTCGGATCCACTGCATCCGGGCTGTCGAACCTCAGCACCTTCGCGACCTCATTCTTGATGAACGCCGTTAGCATCCGCCGCCGCCGCACCGGCGACGCCTGCTCCAGTTGGCGTACCAGCTCCGGTCGGGTATCGGTCCGCTCCCGGACCTCCGGCGACCCGTCCATCGGGGCAAGCCTGGACAGCAACGGCTGCTTGCCCGTGACCGAAAAGTACTGGACAAGCTGGTCCCAGCGGACCTGAAGCACGCCGACCTGGGCGGCGTCCTGGCCCAGCACCTGCTCGAATGCCTCGAGCCCATGCTGCGGCGAGAGGTATCCTATTCCCGCGCCGGTCCAGCGCTGCTTGACCTCGAGGGTGTCCTGGGTCGCCGCCATCCCCACCTCGCTCCACGGCCCCCAGTTGACCGTCAAGGCCGCCCGCCCAAGCGCCCGACGGTGGTGTGCCAGCGCATCCAAGAAGATGTTGGCCGCCACGTAGCTGCTCTGCCCTGCCGAGCCGAGCAAAGACGCCTGAGAGGAAAAGAGCACGAAGAAGTCCAGGTCCGTGTCCCGCGTCAGTTGGTGCAGATTCCAGGCGCCGGAGGCCTTCGGCGCGAATACCCGAACGAACCGCGCCCAGTCCTGCTCGAGGAGCATGCCAAAGTCGGACACACCTGCCGTGTGCACAATGCCACGCAGCGGCGGCATGGTGCGGCCGATCTCGGCCAGGACCTCGGCTACCCGCGCTTCCTGGGAGATATCTCCCTGCGCAACCACGACGCGAGCCCCCTTCTCCTCCAGATCACGGATCTTGTCCCACGCCGCCTCAGAAGGCCCCCTCAGCTCCAACAGGACCAGATGTCGTGCTCCGCGCTCCACCATCCACCGCGCAAATAGCAGGCCCAGGCCACCGAGCCCCCCGGTGATGAGGTAGGTCCCGTCCGCTGCCAGGCTCGGGGGGTCCTGCTCCTTGATGCGTCGGCGCACCAGCCGCGCCACGTGCCGTTGCGCGCCGCGGAAGGCCACCTGGTCCTCCGCATCCCCGCCGAGGACCTCCGCGGCAAGCGCCCGGGCGGCATCGCCTGGCCCCATCCCCGGACCCAGGTCCACCAATCCACCCCACATCCTGGGGTGCTCGATCCGGACGACCCGGCCCAGCCCCCACAGTGGGGACTGGTGGACGGCAACCTCTTCCTTGCCGATGGGCTGGGCACCCCGGGTCACGAACCAGAGCCTCGGGAAGGGGGTGCCGGCCCTTGCGACCGCCTGCATCAGGTGGAGCGCGCTGCCGTATCCCATGATGGACGCGTTCTCGATGGCTCTCGCCGACATCTCCTCTGCGGGTGGTCCATCCAGGCTCCACAGGTGGATCACGCCCCGCCACGATATGCCGGTCCGTGCCATCTCCTGGACCACGCGATCGTAGTCCTCCCCGGCTGAGGGATTGATCGTGAAGGTTCCCTCCCGGGTGACACCGAAGGTCTCGCCGGGGACGACCAGCCTCGTGCTTTGCCCTCGCTCCGCCAGCATGCCGGCCACTGCCACCCCGACCTCGCCACTATCGGCGAATAGCAGGAAGGTGCCCTGTTCCCCGGGCGACGTGAGCTGGGTGTGGGCAGCCGGCGCCCACTCGATCTCGTAGAACCAGTCACGCGAAGCCCTCAGGCGCCGCAGCATCGATTCGCGCGGTGCCCGCTTCAGATGCAGGCCGATCATCTCGGCGACTATTCGCCCCGTCTCATCGAAGATTCGGATATCCCCTGTGAAGGTCTCATCGTCCGAGGCGCTCCCCTTTCTCAGGAAGAAATGACACCACATCCGGTCGCTGGGCCGCTCGTAGAACTGCAACCGGTCCACGACATAGGGGACATGTGGGACACCGTGTGAATCCTCCGTGGGCTGGACAGCACCGATCATCTGGAACCAGGAATCGAAGTAGGTCGGATGAATCTGGTAGTGCACGGCCTCGGCCGCAACTTCGTCCGGAAGCTGGATGATGGAAAGGGCTTCCCTGTCACCCTTCCAGATCTTCTTGACCGCCTGGAAGCTGCTCCCGAGCTCGAGCCCGATCGACGCCAGGATCCGGTACAGCTCCTCACCAGTCATTTCCTCCCGACAGCGGCCCTGGACGGCGGGCAGTTCGTTCCCCTGACGGAGGGAGGGTGCGGGCTCGGGTTCTCCGACCAGTATCCTGCCACTGGCATGCCTGCTCCACTCACCACGGTCATCCTGACGGCTGATAATCTGAAAAGATGCCTCCGCGCTGGTCCCAGGCGTGAGGACAACCTGGACCGTCCGCGCAGCATCCCTCGAGAGAATGAGGGGCTCCTGGATGATCGCTTCCTCGAGCCGTCTGATCCGGCCGAACGCCCTGGTCCCCGCCTCCCAGGCCATATCCACGAGTGTGGGGCCCGACACCACCACCGTCTTGTGGACGATGTGGTCATTCATGAACGGCGGCGAATCTGGCCGCAGCTGGCTCTCGAAGACGTGCAGCACCGAACTCACCAGGTGCCGACCCAGCAGAGGGTGGATCGGTCCACCTGGCAGCGCCCCCGCCTGGCGCATCGTAGTCCCCGGCTGGTCGAGGCCCCTTATCCAGTACCGCTTCCGCTGAAACGGATATGTGGGGAGGACCACGCGATGTCGGCTGTAGTCCCCGTCGAACGCCGTCCAGTCTATCGCCGCCCCCGCAGCGTACAGGGTCGCGAGGCTTGTCAGGATCGCAGGCCAGTCACCACGTCCTTGTTCGAGCGACGAGATCCACGTCGCCGGGAGATCCGAGAGGCATGACCGCCCGATCCTTGTCAGGACCGGCTCGGGTCCAACCTCGAGGAACACCTGACATCCGGCCGTGCGAACGGCCTTCATTCCGGCCGCAAATCTCACCGGTCCCCGTGCATGCCGCCGCCAGTGATCCGCTGTCCAGGTCTCGACCATCTCACCAGTGGTGGTCGAGATGATCCCCAGGTCTGGCGGATGGTAGGCCACCTTCCGAGCCGCCGCCGCCAGCGCCTCGAGCATGGGCTCGACCAGCAGTGAGTGGACCGCGTGACCTGCGCCGAGCCGTCGGGCCGGGACTCCCCTCCGTCCCAGGTCCTCGAGCACCGTCTCCACCTCTGCGGTGGGGCCGCAGAGGACCGTCTGCTGCGGTCCGTGCACCGCCGCGACCGAGACCCCGCTCCGCTCGGCGACAACCCCGGCCACCGTGGCCTCGTCCGCAAGCACGGCCGCCATCGCACCCCCGTCGAGAAGCTGCTCCAGCAGTCGCCCTCTTGCCGATACCAGCCCCAGCCCATGCTCCAGACTGAACACCCCCGCCACGCAGGCGGCCACGTACTCCCCAACCCCATACCCCATCACAGCCTGGGGCTTCACGCCCCAGGACCGCAACAGGTCAGCCAGCGCATACTCCAGCGCGAACAGGGCAGGTTCAGAATAGCCAGGTCTCTGCAGAAGGGTCCCCTTCTCGTCGTCGAGAATGGCCAGCAGTGGCACATCCAGATGCTGCGCCAGCACTCCCTCGCATCGGTCGATCACCCGACGGAATGTAGGCTGTGTGTCGTAGAGCTCACGGCCCATCCCCCGGTACTGGGATCCGCTGCCGGTAAAGAGGAACGCGATCCTCGGCCGTTCCCCGCCCTCGAGCTGCGCGGCAACGACACCCGATGTCTCGTGCCCTCCACAAAAATCGGCCAGCTTTCCGCGCGCCTCGCCCGCTGTTGCCGCGACGACTGCGAGCCGGTGCTCGAAATGAGACCGACCCACGTTGGCCGAGTAGCAGACATCGGCCAGGGAGAACTCCGGGTGGCTTTCGAGGTGATCCCCATGCCGCTCCGCCATTGTCTTCAAAGAGGTGTTGCTTCTGGCCGAAAGAGCCAGGAGGTGGCAGGAACGCTCTGGCTGCCCCGCGACCACCGCGAGACTCTGCGAAGATTGGAACTCCTCGATCACAACATGCGCGTTGGTCCCGCTGAAGCCGAACGCGCTGACGCCGGCGACCCGAGGCCCGTTGGTCGTCGCCCACGGGGTCTGTTGCGGCAGAATCGTGAGCGGCAAATCGTCGAGCGGGATGTGAGGGTTGACCGCCTCCAGGTTCAAATGGGGCGGAAGCGCATTGTTCTGCATCGCGAGCACCACTTTGATCACACCCGCGATGCCAGCAGCCGACTCCAGGTGTCCGATGACGGTCTTCACCGACCCGACCGCCAGTCGGCGGTCACTGGACCGTCCGTCCCGGAACACGGAGCCCAGCGCTCGAAGCTCGATCGGGTCCCCGAGGATCGTCCCGGTCCCATGGGTCTCCAGGTAGCCAAGCATGGATGGTGCTACTCCGGCATCTGCCAGCGCCTCCCGCATGACTGCTTCCTGGGCGGGGCCATTGGGCGCCGTAAGGCCGCTACTCCTACCGTCCTGGTTCACCGCGGAGCCCTTGAGCAGAGCCAGAATCGTGTCGCCGTGTTCCAGGGCATCCGAGAGGCGCTTGATCACAACCACCCCGCAGCCCTCTCCGCGCCCGTACCCGTCCGCCCCCGCATCGAACGTCTTGCACCGACCGTCTGTTGCCAGGGCTCGAGTTCTCGAGAGGCCAATGGACATCTCTGGTGACAGCAAGAGATTGACGCCGCCGACGATGGCACAGCTACATTCGCCGCTTCTCAGGCTCCTGGTGGCGAGATGCAGCGCAACCAGAGATGACGAGCACGCGGTGTCCACCGCGATCGCGGGCCCCTGAAGCCCCAGGCAATAGGCCACGCGACCAGCCGCGACCGCGAAGGGGAGGCCTGTTGTGGTGTAGGCGTCCAGCCGGGTGGGATCACACAGCTTCATCTGGAGCTTCTCGTAGTCGTTGTTGGTGATCCCGACGAACACCCCGGTACGGCTTCCAGAGAGCTTCTCTGGCGCCAGGCCTGCGTTCTCCAGTGCTTCCCAGCTGACCTCGAGCAACAGCCGCTGCTGCGGGTCCATTGCCTCTGTCTCGCGAGGAGAGATGCCAAAGAACAGTGGGTCGAATGTGTCGACTTCCCGCAGGAAGCAGCCCTTGCGTGCATATATCTTCCCTGGCGCGTCCGGATCTGGATCGAAGTACTCGTCGATGTTCCAGCGATCTCGTGGGACCTCAGTGACAACGTCGATCCCCTGGTTCAGAACCCTCCAGAACGACGCGATATCGACCGCACCTCCCGGGAAACGGCACCCCATGCCGACGATGGCGACCGACTCGTCGACAGGGCGCCTCTCTTCCACCCGCTGGATCACCTGCTGTTCGCCGAAGACCTCCCGGTCCAGAAACCTGACGATGGCTTCGATGTTCGGGTAGTCAAATGCCAGGGTCGCTGGCAGGGTGCGTCCCACGCTCCTTCCCAGGGCATTCTTGAGCTCGACCGCCACGAGGGAGTCCATTCCCAGCTCCATCAGCGGCTTTCGGGAGTCCGGGAAAGAAGGGTCCAGCCCGAGCAGCCTGCCAACCAGTCCTCGGACGTGCTCATCCAGGAGCTCCATGCGTCGGTCCCGACGAACCTCGCCAAGCCTGCGAATGAGCTCCAGATCTTCGGTGGCTCCGTGTTCCTCCGCCCTCTCGACCAGATCGGCAAGAAAGGCCGGCGACACGCCCCCAACACTTTCGAGGTACTTGGACCACGTGACCCGCAGGACTCCCAGCTGGGCAGACTCCTGCAGCATCGCTGCCTCCAGGGCGTCAAGCCCTTTCGCGGGGGCGAGGAACTCGATCCCTTTGGCCAACCATCGCCGTTCCTCCTGTCCACCCAGCGCACCTGCCATCCCGACGTCGCCCCAGGGCCCCCAGTTGACGCTCAGCGCCCGTTGGCCTTGCGCCCGACGGTGGTGCGCCATGGCATCTAGGAACGCATTCGCGGCCGCGTAGTTCGCCTGACCGGAGGAACCAAGAAGCGAGGCCACCGACGAGAAGAGCACGAAGAAATCCAGTGGAGTATCCTGCGTCAGGACGTGCAGGTTCCACGTGCCCACGATCTTGGGGGCAAGGACCCTGGCGAACCGCTCCAGGTTCTGCTGCAACAGCACGCCGTCGTCCAGCACGCCAGCTGCGTGTACGATACCCCGCAGGGGGGGCATCAAGCGGCCGATCTCGGCCAGGACCCGGCTGGTGTCGTCCGCCTCGGAGACATCCCCCCGCATCACCACGATCTGGGCTCCCCGCTCCTCGAGGGAGTGGATCTTCTCGATAGCGTCCCCCTGGGCGCCGCGTCTCCCCATCAGCACCAGGTGCCTGGCTCCCCGGTCCACCATCCATCTCGCCACCTCCAGCCCGAGCCCACCGAGCCCACCAGTGATCAAGTACGTGGCGCCAGCGCCGAGCTGCATGCTTCCCCGTCCCGATGGCTGCCTCCGGGGCACCAGGCGAGCGACATATCGCCGGCCACCGCGGAACGCCAGGTGGTCTTCGCCCGCGGGCTGCGTGATCTCGGCCACCAGACGCACCGCTGTCTCGCTCGACGGCTGCTCGGGATCCAGATCGATCAACCCTCCCCACACCTCACGGTGCTCCTGGGCAATGACCTGGCCCAGCCCCCACACCGGAGACTGAGAGACCGCGACGGTTCTCTGCTCAGGGACCACGTGCTGGGCACCTGCGGTGACAGCCCAAACAGGGAGCGCCTGTCCAGCCCTGACAAGCGCCTGGATCAGAAGAAGCACGCTTCCACACCCGAGAACCATGGCGTCGTCCAGAGGATCGCGCTCGGTTTGCTGCGCGGGCGGCACATCGAGGTTCCAGAAATGCACGACGCCACGCAGGGGGTGCCGCACCTCATCGAGCAACCGGTCGTAGTGCTCGGAACAGCGTGCGTCCATGACCCATCGTCCTGCCCCCAATGCCTCGAAATCACGCCCCACGGTCACGGTCAGGCAGCGTTCACCGCGCTCCTCGAGGCGCTGCTGCAGACTATTGCCCACGCCGCTCCGATCACCGAACACCAGCCAGGTTCCCTGTGTCTCCCCCTGTGTCTCCCCCGGCGTCTCGCTCGGCTCTGGACCCTGCATGGCTCGCCATTCGACTCCATAGAACCAGTCGCGATCTGCCTCCTGCGATCCTTGGAACTCCTTCAGGCCTTCCAGCCAGTACCGCCTGCGCTGGAACGGATAGGTCGGCAGGCGAACGCGTCGCCGGCTGTAGTCCTCGTCATAGCTCGACCAGGCCACGTCGACGCCGGCGGTGTACAGGCGCCCAAGGCTCTCCAGCATCTGGTGCCAGTCGTCCCGCTCCTTGCACAGCGACGGCAGCCAGAGCCCCTTGTCCCCGAGACATCGCCGCCCAAGGCCCACCAACACTGGCGAAGGCCCCATCTCGACGAAGATGCCACACCCTGCACGCTCGGCCGCAGCAATCGCGGTCGAAAACCACACCGGCTCCCGGACTTGACGCTGCCAATAGCTCGCGGACAATCCATCACTCCCAACGCTCTGTCCGGTAAGCGAGGAGATCAGATCGATCCGTGGTGGGGCATGTTGCACCTTCGAGGCGACCCGCCCGAGCTCCTCCAGGATCGGCTCGACCAGGGGCGAGTTCACCGGGCGTGTGACCTGCAGCCGCGCGGTTCGCACTCCCTCGGCCTCGAGGGCCTCTATCACGGCTCCAACGGCGTTCTCCGCTCCGGAGACAACCACGCTCCTGCGCCCGTGGACCGCAGCAATGGACACCTGGCCGGGAGCTCGGCGAATCGCGGCAGCCACCCTATCCTCGTCAGCCTCGACCGCGGCCATGGCACCGCCCTCCGGCAACGAGGAAACCAGGCGACCGCGCTCGGCGACCAGCATCAGTCCGTCCTCGAGGCTGAAGGTCCCAGCCACACAACCCGCCACGTACTCCCCGACCCCATGCCCCAGGACCACGGAGGGCTCGACACCCCATGCCCGCCACAGGGCAGAGAGGGCGTACTCGATGGCGAACAGAGCGGGATACCCGTAGCGTGAATCATCCATCAGGGGCGATCGCCCCTCATGGCCGACGAGGATCTCCGCCAACGGGACATCCAGTCTGGCCGAGAGGACCTCCGCGCACCGATCCACTGCCTTGCGGAAGGTGGGCTGGCTTTCGTACAGACCTCTCCCCATCCCGACGTACTCTGCCCCTTGGCCAGGAAACAGAAAGGCCACTTCCGACTGCTCAATCGCTTGCCCGGATAGCCTCTCATCGCGCCGGGCGGATAGCTTGGACCGCGCCTCCTCGATGGACGTCGCCACAACGACGCGCCGGCGCTCGAAGTGAGATCTGCCCACGTTGGCCGTGTAGCAGATATCTGGCAGCGAACCCGGAAAGCGGCCCCCAAGGTGGAGTTCGTAACGATTGGCCACGTCTTCCAGTGCGTGTTCATCCTTTGCGGAGAGGCACAAAAGATGTAAGGGGCGCTCGACCTCGGGTTGCGCGAGCAACCGAGTTGGGGCCTCCTCGACGATTACATGGGAGTTGGTCCCACTGGCTCCGAAGGAGCTGATGGCAGCAATGCGCGGCGAATCGCTCCTCCCCCATGGCGTAGGCGCGGTGGGAACCACTACATTGGTCTCGTCGAGCGAGATGTAGGGGTTGATCTCCCTCAAGTTCAAGTGAGGGGGCGTCTTCTCGTGTTGCAGCGCGAGGACCACCTTGACAATGCCCGCGATCCCCGCCCCTGACTCGAGGTGCCCGACGTTGGTCTTCACCGACCCCACCGCCAGCCGTCCATCTTCCGGGCGCTGCCGGCCGTAGACCGCCCCCAGCGACTGCATCTCAATTGGATCGCCAAGAGCAGTCCCCGTCCCGTGCGCCTCGACGTAGCCTACCTGGGAGGCCTCCACGCCAGCATCTCGCAGAGCGCGACGTATCACCTGCTGCTGGGACAGACTGTTCGGCACCGTGAGACCACTGCTCGCCCCGTCGTGGTTCACCGCCGAGCCCCGCACGAGCGCAAGGATGTTGTCCCCGTTCGTGAGCGCGTCCGAGAGTCTTTTGAGGACCACCATGCCGCAGCCCTCACCACGTCCGAAACCGTTCGCGCTGACGTCGAATGTCTTGGAGCGTCCATCAGGAGCCAGCATCCGGGCTTTGCACTCGACGATGACAGGCTCGGGGAAGAGCATCAGGTTCACTCCCCCGGCCAGGGCCATGTCGCATTCCCGTCGCCGCAGCGCGACGCATGCGAGGTGTACCGTGACGAGCGACGAGGAGCATGCCGTATCCACGGACAGGGCGGGCCCCTGCACACCCAGCACGTAGGAGATCCGGCCTGCCGCGACGGAGAGCCAGTGACATCCAGTCCCCGTGTGCACGTCGATCCTCTCTACCCCACCCAGCATCGCCTGGATCTGCTGGTAGTCGTAGTTCATGATCCCGACGAACACCCCAACGCTGGCGTCCTTGATCCTGTCCGCCGCCTGGCCGGCATCCTCGAGTGCCTCCCAGCTCACCTCGAGCAGCAGCCGCTGCTGCGGATCCAGGCTTTGGGCCTCGCGGGGAGATATACCGAAAAACAGGGGGTCAAATGCGTCGACCTCCTCGACGAAATGGGCCCATCGCGTGTACATCTTCCCCTGAGCCTCGGGATCCGCGTCATAGAAGGCGTCGGCGTCCCACCGATCGGGCGGAACCTCGCCAATCGCCTCCATTCCGCGGTCCATGAGGCGCCAGAAGTCCTCCGGCGTGGCCGCTCCGGGAAAACGACACCCCATGCCGATGATGGCGATAGGCTCCGACTTGGCTCGCTCGAACTCCTTGATCTCGGACTGCATCCGCTGCACGAAGACAGCGAGCTTCTCGGGGCCCAGCTGGGCGAGCCTGCTTGCGATGTCGCTCATTGATGCCTCGTTTGCCGCAGCTACTGGCGGTCCTTGTCCAATGCGGACTTCGCCTCATCGGACGACAGCTGCTCCACCTCCGAGAGAAGGCTCTCCAGGTCGAAGCCTCCTGCCTCCTCTGCCGACGACTCGACGTCCGTTTCCACGGGGAACACCTCTCCCGCCAGGTAGTCGGCCATCGCCTCGATGGTCGGATAGTTGAAGGCGAGCGTGGCGGGCATGCGCTGACCCATACTCTTGGCAAGCGCATTTCTCAGCTGGACGGCCATCAGGGAGGACAGCCCCATGTCCATCAGCCCCTTCTTGGGGTCCAGGGCGGAGCGGTCGACGCCAAGGACCCTGGCGATCTCGCCACGAACGAAGTCGATCAGGATCTTGCGTCGTCTGCCCGACGAGGCGTCCTCCAGCTGGCGCTCAAGCTCGATCCTGGTGACCGAGCCCTCCTCTCCAGAGGAAGATGGCTCGACGGGCACGAGCTCCCAGAGGAACGGTGGTACGGACGCAACCAGCGGACTCTGGACAAACTCCGTCCAGTTGATAGCCGTCACCCCAACCTGTGTGGATGCTCCACCGAGCAGGTCATCCACCGCCTGCAGTCCTTCCTCGGGCAACAAGAGATTCATGCCCTTCGCCTGTGGCTGCTGTCGGGCTGCTTGTGCGGCGTCAGCGTCGTGCCACTCCCCCCAGTTGATGCTTAGCGCGGTCAGGCCGCGAACACGGCGCAAGTGGGCCAGCGCGTCCAGACACGCTGTGGCTGTCGCGTATCCCGCCTGCCCGATCAGGCCAACCAGCGCGGCTTGCGACGACCACAGCAGGAAGAAGTCCAGGGACATGTCCAGCGTTGAGGTGTGTAGGTTCCATGCGCCTTCGACGGTCGAGGAGAACATCCTCGCGAGACGCTCTCGGTCCTGCTCGAGCAGCAGGCCATCATCAGCGGTCCCTGCCGCGTAGACGATGCCTCGCACGGACGGAGAGATACTGCGGAGCAGGGCCGCCGTCTCCGTCAATCTCGACAGATCACACGGGGTGACAACAATATCGGCTTGTTCCTGCAGCTTTTTCACCCGTCCCGGGTCGCCCGGCGCGCTCCGGTCATGCACCAGAACCAGGTGACGCGCTCCGTGCTCGATCATCCATCGCGCGACGTGCAGGACTGTTCCACCGATCCCTCCGACGACGAGATACGTGCCGTCTGGCCTGAGCGCGACACTGCGGGCTCTCCTCTCCATGGGGTGGTAGGCTAGCCGCCTAACGTACCGCGTGTTGCCCCTGTAGGCCACCTCGTCCTCGCCGTCCGACGCCAGTAGCTCCACAGATAGCGCTCGGACCACGTCGGCCTCGGGGGTCGGGTCCAGGTCAACCCTCGCACAGCGGAGCTCCGGATGCTCGAATGCCACGACCCTCCCCAGTCCTCGTATCGAGGCCTGGCCGACAGCCACCGAGGTCACTGCCTCTCCCACCGCCTCGGCTCCGGAGGTAACCAGCCATAGCGGGGGCTGGGGTCTTTCCGCCCGTGCCAGCGCCTGGACCAGGTGGAGGACGCTGATGCTTCCGAACACCTGGTCGGCCCTCAACGTGTCCACCGACGACTGCTCGGGTGGTGTCGCATCCAGGCCCCAAAGGTGAACCACTCCACGCCACGATGCTGTCGGGCCCAGCGCATGCTCGACGAGGCGTTCGAAACCACGGGGGTCTTTGGGATCGATCTCCCAGTGATCCTCTCGCTTCCTGTCGAAACTCTCGCCTGGCGTGACGGTGACGCAGGCTTCCCCGTGCTCGGCCAACATGGTTGCCAACTTGGAGCCGACGCCCCCCTGGTCAGCAAAGATGAGCCAGCGGCCGGCGCCTTGCGGCGGACCTCCAGCCTCGACCAGCAGCGCCTTGGCTCGCCACACGGCCTCGACGTATCGGCGTGTTGTCGGCTTCTGGAAGGCCTTGACGAGGGCCTCGCGGCTCGCACGCTTGATGTAGAGACCGTCCATCCACGCCAGCACACGCCCGGTATCGTCGAACAGACGGATATCCGCCGCCGCGGCCTCCCGCTCGAATTCCCTGCCGGGCTGGAGCAGGACGTGACACCACAGGCGACCGGTTCCTGGCCGCTGAGACCCCCTGTGGGAACGGAGACTGTCCACGCTCACCGGGAAATAGGCATCGCTGCTGGCCGCTCCCGTCTCCTTCTCGGCGGCCAGCAACGGAGCGACCATCACCTGGAAACAGGAGTCAATGAGCACCGGGTGAAGCTGGTAGCTGTCCGCCTCCGGTTTTAGGTGCTCTGGAAGCCGGACCCGGCCCAAAACCTCTCTCTCCCCCAGGTAGAGCCTCTCGACCACCTGAAACGATGGGCCATATTCGAGCCCGACTGCCTGCGCGAGGTGATAGAAATCTTCATCGGTCATCTCGTGGGGGCAGCGAGCCCGGAGTTGTTCCAGCGAAGCTGCTTCCGGCTCGGTGGTGTCCGCCTGTACCCTTCCCGTGGCATGCAGCCGCCACGAAGGACGATCGCCGCTCTCTGGTGCGCTGAACAGCTGGAAAGTCGACCCGTCGGGCGACAGGACCAGCTGCATCACTCCTGGTTCATCCTCCAGTATCAACGCCTCATGGATCACCATCTCCTCGACGGTGTTCCGCTCTCCCCGATGCGCCTCGGCGGACGCAGCCAGGGCCATCTCGAGGTAGGCAGCACCTGGAACGACAACCATCCCATATACGCGGTGGTCATCCAGAAAGGGCTGCAACCTGGTGCTGAGACGCGACTCGAAGATGGAAAGGGGCGAGCGCAATGGTGCCCCGAGCAAGGGATGAGCTGATGGATGTCGCGTGCGTGCTTCCCGGTCCTCGAACCAGTAGCGCTGTCTGTCGAAGGGGTAGGTCGGCAACGTCACCAGGTGGCGCGCGTAGCAACGGTCGAACCCCGCCCAGTCCACTCGAACCCCCCGAGCGTACAGCTCACTCAGGCTCTTCAACAGCTGCTCCCACTCCCCCTTCCCCTGACGCAGCGAGGCGAACAGGGCCATCTGTTCTGCCTCGGGGCTGCGGTTCGCCAGCTCCAGCATAGCCGAGTGTGGCCCTGACTCCAACAGGATGTCGATGCCCATGGTTCGGAGCGTCTCCATCGTCGTCCCAAGCCTCACGGTCTCTCTCGACTGCTGCACCCAATACTCGGGGCTGTTGACTTCGACCAACTCCGCCGTAGCCGTGCGGCGATCCTCCTTGGCAGTCCGCTTCTCGAGGGACATGCCCCTGGCGGCTGCGGCTCGCCTGCGTCGGTCCTGGCGGGAGCGACGCTCTGCCATCTGGCCAGAAATATTCGAGATCAGCACCCCCCTGGGGTACGAGAAGCTGACCGTCGATGCAGCCTCCGCGAGCGCCTCGAGCAACGGATCCACCAGTGGCGAGTTGAACGCGTGTGACGAATCCAGCCGTCGGCAATCGACACCTTCCGCCCGGAGGTGCTCGAGGATCGCCTCGATGGCCTCGTCAGCACCCGAGAGGACCACGCTGTCGGGTCCATTCACCGCAGCGATGGCGGCCTGGTCAGCATGGGAGACCACAGCGGCCGCCACTCTGCTTTCGCTGGCGCACACCTCCACCATCTGCCCGCGTCGTGGAAGTCTGTCGATCAAACGCCCGCGTTCGGCGACCAGTCGCAGCCCGTCCTCGAGACCGAAGACCCCGGCAGCAAGCGCTGCCACATACTCTCCCATCCCATGACCCATCACCACCTTTGGCACGACCCCCCACGACCGCCAGAGCTCAAGTAGCGAGTACTCCAGCGCGAACAGCGCGGGCTGCGCGTGGGACGACTGCCGCAGGAGTGCCGACCCGCCCCCCTCGTCGAACATCACGGAGAGCAGCGGCGCTTCCAGCTGGGCCGTCAGGATGCTGGCGCAATGGTCCATCGCGTCCCGGAACACGGGGTGATTCGCGTACAATTCCCTGCCCATCCCGGCATGCTCGGCGCCCTCCCCCGAGAACAGGAGTGCGACTTTCGGCTGGCTCGAGCCATCTGCCCGCCCGGTCGTAACTGTCGTGGCCTGCTCGCCCGCCCGAAAGCCAGCCAGCAACTCTCGCGCCCTCGCAGTGGTATCAGCAGCGATTACCAGACGATGCTCGAAGTGGGTCCGTCCCGTGTTGGCGGTGAAGCAAACATCCGCCAGTGACTCCGACGGGTGCATGGCCAGATGCTCGTCGTATCGCCCCGTCTGTTCGACCAGAGCACCCTCGCTCTTCGCCGAGAGCGTGAGAACGTGCAGCGGGCGCTCCATTGTGACTTCTGTGCCCACCTCCTCGGGCGCTTCCTCCAACACGACGTGGGCGTTGGTGCCGTTGAACCCGAATGCACTCACTCCTGCGATGCGCCGCCCGCTTCCCGAGGGCCATGGTCTCCGCTCGGAAGGGACCACGACGGGCCAGCTCTCGAGCGCGATGTGTGGATTCACCGCACTCAGATGCAGATGCGGCGGGACCTCCTCGTGCTGCAGGGCGAGCACGACCTTGATCAGGGCAGCGATCCCGGCTGCCGCTTCGAGGTGCCCGAGGTTCGTCTTCACCGATCCCACCGCAACCCGTTTCTCGTGCTCGCGGCCCCCCATCGCCCCTGCCAGGGCTTCCACCTCGATCGGGTCGCCCAGCATGGTGCCCGTCCCATGTGCCTCGATTAGCTGCACCTCTGCCGGCTCGACACCAGATGCGGTGAGAGCCTTGCGCACCACCAACTCCTGATCGCGGGCATTCGGCGCGGTGAGCATGCTCCGCCGCCCGTCTTGGTTGACAGCGGTCCCGCGAATGAGCGCCAGGATACGACTGCCGTCTCGAACGGCATCCGAGAGGCGCTTGAGCACGACCACGCCGCAACCCTCTCCTCGAACGAACCCATCGGCGGCTGCGTCGAATGTCGCGCATCGCGATCCGGGTGACAGTGTCCGCAGCTTGCACAGACAGATGGTCACTTCGGGCGCGAACATCAGGCTCGCTGCTCCGACGAGCGCCAGGTCGCACTCCCGTGTTCGCAGGCTCTGGCATGCCAGGTGAACCGCGACCAGCGAGGAGGAGCACGCCGTGTCAACAGAGAGGCTTGGCCCCTCCAGGCCCAGGACGTACGATAGGCGCCCCGACGCGATGCTCATCGCGACCCCTGTCAGCGTGTCCGACGTAATGGTGTCTGGGTTGTCGGCGTGCCGGGGCAGGCGCTGATAGTCTATGTAGGTCAACCCGACAAACACTCCCGTCTGGCTCCCCACCAGACTGGTTGGAGGGAGCCCGGCGTGTTCGAGGGCGGCCCAGCCCACCTCGAGCAGAAGCCGCTGCTGGGGATCCATCTCTCTCGATTCGTGCGGAGGGATGCTGAAGAACTCGGTGTCGAACAGATCTGCCCCATCAACAAAGCTGCCCCACCGCGTGTACATCTTGCCCGGGGCTTGCGGGTCTGGATCGTAGTATTCGGCGATGTCCCACCGGTCAGGGGGCACCTCCGTGATCCCATTTCCCCCCCGTGCAAGGAACCGCCAGTACTCCTCGAGATCGTCAATACCACAGGGCAGCCGACAGGCCATCCCCACGACGGCAATCGGCTCCTCCAGCCTGGCAGCCACTGCATGGTCCAGTTCAGCTGATGGGGACACCTCCGACGCGATGGTCCCCTCCTCAACGGCCGGCACCAGCGGCATCGGCTCCGCATGGACCACATCATCGGGCCAGTCCTCGAGGCTCAGCAACTGCCGCGCCCAGTATATGGCCAGCGCCGTGATCGTCGGGTGGTTGAACACCAGTGTGATGGGGATGACGAGCTTCGTCTCCAGGTCTGTGCCGATCAGACGCCTGAGCTCCACGTCCAACACCACCGCCAGCATCGAGGTCAGCCCCAGCTCCATCAGGGGCCGCTCCACATCGAGACCCTCGGGCGATTCCTTGTCCAGGACCTTCGCCACTGCTGCCTGCACGTATGGCAAGAAAAGGTCCTGCAACACCTCCAGCGATGCCTCGTCGCGAGCTGGAAGCGGGACAAGCGGGCGCCTCCACTCTGCGAGTCCCTCCAGGGTTCCCCTGTGGAATGCCTCCTTGCACTTGTCGCGATCAACGACCCCGCTCGAGATCCTGGGAAGTCCGCCCACCTTGGCCAGGACGACGGCGTATGCACTGAGCCCGTGCTCCTCGGCGACAGCTGCTCGGATCGCCCCCATCACCTGCTGGGTGTCTAGCGAGTCGCCGTCATCTCTCGAGAACCCCGAGCTCCAGAACCGCCGATTGATTAGACGCTGCTCCTCCCATCTTCCCCCATCCGCCGACCGCCGCTCCACCTCGTGCACGACCAGCAGCCAGTCCCTGCCCGAGACCTCCACCGAGAATGCAGCGCCCCCGCCCGCCACCAGTCGCCAGTGGCTCCACTCGACCGTCCACTCGATATCGGCGGCGGACCACGTGGCCTCACCCAGCCTGAGTTGATCCTCCAGCCGTCCGGTGACAACCAGGACGCCATCCTTGACAAACCCCAGACTCGAGGTCCGGGTGAACTTGCGTTCTTGCGGCTCGGTTGCCGCTGCCTGTCGTGAGTACTCGGTGGTCACCTGAGGTCCCGAAACACAGATCACGCCCACTCGATCGGGGCCGCAGGCTGTGTCCGATTCGGGCTCCGCGACGATGACGGTCGTGTCTCGCGCGATGATTGGAAACCCGACGAGACGCCTGCCTCTGGCCTCGTCGCATTCCTCCACTCGTCCGGTCCGCAGCGCGTCCATGCTGACGGAGATCGTACGAAATCTGCCGTCCTGGTCGCGGCCCCCTGCCACGAATGCTCCCGCTTCTGCACTGGCATGGACCGGAACGAATGCCTCGCGACGGAATCCCCGGCATGCGAATGCCTCCGCAAAGCGTTCGAGCGTCTCCCGACGTGGCAGATCCCCCACGACATAGGCGTCCTCCCAGCAGCTCAGGTCGAGGTCCTCCGCCTCCGACGTGTCCGCAACGCCAATGCATGCCTGGTAGGCCAGGTTGGGTCCACCACTCGTCGTGGCTCCAAACCGTGATACCGCCTCGAGCCACAGCAATGGGCTCTGCATGACCGAAGTCGGAGCCAGCAGTACACTCGGGTACCCTGCCCACAGTGGTCGGATCACACCCCAGAAAAGGCCTGCTTGCTCGGCCACGGTCTCCCAGCAGACACCGACGCTTCGCGAGGAGCTCCCCAGCACCTCCGTCACGGCACTCGCAGCGGAGCTCAAGGCACCGTACGAAACGCCTCGGCACCTCGCAGCTCCGGCCGTCGAGGACGGGTACTGGAGGTAGGCCAGATCGCCGCAGGAGATCGAGGGCCGGGTCCAGTCATCCGCGGTGCCTGGTTGGATCGTGTCGGTTGCGACCCACCTCAGCGCTTCGATCTCTGGAAACTGGCCGACCAGCGGGCTTAGCATCGACAGGATCCCCGCAGGACATAGCACCACTTCGGGCTGGACCTGCTTGACCATCGCCTTGAAGCGCAACAGGGACCGGGACAGGTCAGCCAGATCTGGCGACGGCGCTGGAACGGCCACCACGCGCGCACACAGACACCCCCAGAAGGCCGAAACGAACTCCAGACCTGCGGGGTAGAGCAGCAGAACTCGTGCGTTTGGAGAACAGATCTTCTGAAGGTGAGCCGCGATCGTCCATGCACAGCAGTTCAGCTCACCATAGGTCAGCTGGTCTTCGCTCTGCCCCTTCGCCCAGAAGACATATGCACGAGCCTCTGGATGCTGCTGTGCTCGCTCTTCAAAAACATCACAAATAGACATGCCCACCTTGTTGGAAGGGAGTTGACATTTTCTACCATAAATCCTACAAGTTCGTCGAGTTGCTGGCAGGGAAAAGAATGGAACAATCCCATTGGCTCGTCACGGCCCTTGGCCAGTTCGGTGACCAAGTGGCGCTCATCTGTGATGGTCGCATACACACCTACTCCCAACTTCTCGAGCAGGTAGATACCTGGGGCACTGAGCTCGCGACGCAACGCATCAATCCGGGAGAAGTCGTCGCGTTCGAAGGAGACTACTCCTTCGACACAATAGCCCTCTTCCTCGCCCTAGTTAGAAACCGCAACATCGCGGTGCCGCTCACACGGACGACCCGCAAGAGCAAGGCGAAATTCCTCGATATCGCAAGAGTCCGCGCCGTGTTCGACTTCCACGACGACGGCGACTGGGAATTCTCGAGGAGAGAGCCTTCGCTCGACCCACACCCGCTGCTCGAGGAGCTGCGAGGTGCTGGCAGTCCCGGGCTCGTTGTCTTCACTTCGGGTTCGACGGGCGAGCCCAAGGGGATCGCGCATGACTTCGACAAGGCGCTGTCCAACGTGAAGGAGAAACGCCGCCCCTGGGTCGCGCTCGTCTTCTTGCTGATGGACCACCTGGGTGGAATCAACACATTGATGAACATACTGCGCAACGGCGGAACGGCGGTCTCGATTCCTGACCGCGACCCCGAGGCGGTATGCGAGGCGATCCAGAAGTATCGCATCCAGCTGCTACCCACTTCCCCGACCTTCCTGAACATGCTGCTCATCTCCACGATGTACGAGAAGTACGACCTGTCATCGTTGCGACTGGTTACATATGGCACCGAGGCGATGCCAGAGAGGACTCTGAAGGCTATCAACGAGGTGCTACCAGGCGTGTCGTGCAAGCAGACCTATGGTCTGAGCGAGTTCGGCGTACTGGGGACAAAGTCGCGCGACTCGGGATCCCTGTGGATCAAGGTCGGAGGAGGGGATGTCGAGACTCGAGTCGTGGACGGCAAGCTTTGGATCCGTGCCAAGTCCCGATCGATGCTCGGATACCTCAACGCACCTTCGCCATTTGACAAGGATGGATGGCTGAACACCGAGGACGAGGTCGAGGTGGATGGGGACTACTGCCGCATCCTCGGCCGCACAACGGACATCATCAACGTGGGTGGTGAGAAGGTCTACCCGGCCCAGGTGGAGAGCGTGATTCTGGAGATGGACAACATCCGCGACGTCACCGTGACAGGCAAACGGAACCCTGTTACCGGTCACGTCGTGATGGCCACTGTGACCCTCTTCGAGCCAGAGGATCCGGTCGCGCTCAAACGCCGGATCTGGGACCACTGCAACGGCAGGCTCTCGAGAAACCAGACGCCCTTGGTGGTCAAGGTGGCCGAGATGCTCGAGATCAGCAATCGGTACAAGAAGATAAGGATGGAAACGAACGGGGACGCCTGACATCCCAACGACAAGACGAGCCGGCCGAAACTCGGTTCACGGCCAACTGGGGAGACAAGAGCATGACAGCGGAACGCCAGGTAGTAGTGATCAGTGGGGGTAGCCGCGGTCTCGGAGCCGCCCTCGTCCAGTACCTGCTTGCTGATGGACATGCGGTCGCCACGTTCAGCCGCTCTTCGTCGAGCTTCATCGAAGACCAGCGCAACAACGATCCCGATGGTACGTCCTTCTTCTGGAGCCCCGTCGATGGTCTCGCCTTCAACGCGGTCGATCGGTTTGTGATGGATGTGACGCAGCATTTCGGCCGAATCGACGCGCTGGTCAACAACGCGGGCATGCTAATAGAAGGGCTTCTGCCGCTAATTCGGCCCGAGGACATCCATCGGATCATCTCGCTGAACGTCGAGGGAACGATCCGTCTGACGCGCGCCTGCTCGCGGGCGATGATCCGGCAGCAACGAGGCGTGATCGTCAACATCTCCTCGCTCAATGGGATACGCGGAGCCCGTGGCGTCTCGGTCTACAGTGCCACAAAAGCCGCCCTCGATGGGCTGACCCGCAGCCTCGCACGCGAGCTCGGTCCTCGCGGAATCCGGGTCAACTCGGTCGCTCCTGGCTACTTCGAGAGCGAAATGACAGCGACGATCGGAGATGAGCACGCAAAGCGCATTCGAAGGAGGACACCACTAAGGCGGTTCGGCACAGCCGCGGACATGGCGAAGGTGGTGCGATTCCTCATTTCCTCCGACGCCAGCTTCGTAACCGGCCAGACGATCGTAGTAGATGGAGGACTGACGTGCTGATAGACACGGTCGAGCTGACGCTCTCCCACGTTGACCTCGGCGAGCTCACCGAGTTTGCGGCCATGACCCTGTTCGGCAACGCCATTTCGCATCGGATCGTCCTCGGGACCGACGTCACCGTTCCCGAGATCACGGACAGCGACGGCAACACACTCTACCCCAGCTACTTCATGACCCACCTCAAGGTTCCTCATTCGGCACTCCTTTCCAGTTACAAGCTGTGGGATCGGGTGGCGGTGGGCGTCAATGTGCGCGTATTCGGCGGCATGATCCTCGAGTCGAGCTATCTACTAGGACGGCCGGACGAGATTCCGCAGGATCTGGATCTCTGGAACACTGACGCGTTTCCATCGATGACAGGGGGAACACTCTTCGTGGTTGAGGAAAGTCGGGGCGGAGAGCCGAAGCCGTCGGTTCCGAGAGGCGGACTCATCGCGGAGATGCCCAAGCTGGCGAAACCACCTGCTTCCGTCGCGGAGTTCGCCACAGTACAGACGCGAGGCTCGCTGGATCCGGGTTTCAAAGGCAAGCTGGTGTCGCAGGCCCCGATCCGCCATGCTGTGGCCACGGGACGCGACCTCGCACCAGGGCATGCGCTGATGTTCGCCTCGTTTGGGAAGATACTCGACCATGTGGAGCGAACGCTGCTCGCTGATCTCGTCTTCCCTCCCTTCCCGACCGATTTGATCAACCACCTGTCGCTGCTGGAGCGGCAGACCTTCTACCTGAACAACTGCTACGGCGACCAAGTCTTGCTAGCCAACGTGAGGGGGAGACTCACGCCGTCGGACATAGTCTCACGATCGGCTGGCAGCGTGCCGGCTGCGACCCTGACGATGGTTGTCGAGCTCTACGAGCAAACCAGTCGCAAGCTGCTTGTTTCCTCAAAGGCGAGCAAGCTGTTCGCATTACCATCATCACGAACCACACTATTGCGAGACATGGAGCGACTGCTGTTCCTACACGGAGAAGACTGACAGGTGCCCCCGACGGCCGACCGGCTTCCACGGGGCCACCAACGAGGAGCAAAGGCATGGACGAAACCGAGAGAACCATCTGTGAGGCAGTGCTGGAAATTGCGCAACGACGCTCCCCCGAGATCAAGCAGGTGTCGCGGCAGCACTCACTCGTCGATGATTTTGGCCTCAGCTCGATGGACTATGCCGAGCTCGTGGCGACGCTCGAGATGCTGTTGAACGCCGACCCATTTGCCGAGTCGGTCTCGATCACCACGATCCGCACGGTCGGTGACCTCTGCGATGCCTACAAGAAAGTGTTGTAGGCTTGCCAATGGGCAGACTGATGATGTGGATAACGTGACTCCACCGAGCGCCGTGTCTGCTTGACCGCGAAACTCGTGCTCTGCAGGCTCTCGCCAAGAAACCACACTTCGCCAGGACATCCTTCATCTCCTTCTCATCCGCTGGCAAATGGGCTAGGCTTTTGACGATGAGAGGATTGGCATGACTGTGTATGTCGCTGGAATCGGGGCGTACCTCCCCCACCGAGTGGTATCCAACGAGACGCTGTCTGCCATCACCGGCCTCGACGCCGCCTGGATCAGCAACAGGTCCGGGATCACCCGTCGCCACCTGGCGAGACCGGGTGTCGGCACTGTCCACATGGCGACGGTCGCCGCGCGGGAAGCCCTGGCGCATGCCGGCGTCGAGCCCGAGGATATCGGCCTCGTCGTGGTGGCCTCCAGCTTTCATCGGAGGTTTCCTGCGGTCTCCACGGCCGAGATGGTGCGGGCAAAGCTCGGGCTGATGCGCGCAGCAGGGCTTGACCTGTGCAGCACGTTCTCTGGTTTCGCGGGAGCGATGAGGAGCGGCGCCAGCGCGGTGCGCGAGGGAGCTGTGGCCGCGCTCGTAATCGGCGCCGAGGGTTTTTCGGATGCGACGCGGCTCCGGGACCGTCGAACCTGCTACATGCTGTCCGACGGAGCGGGTGCACTGGTCCTCTCCGGACATGGTGGGTTTGCGCGGATCGGACCGGTGCAGACGCAGACGATGGAAGTACCTGAAGGTGACGGCCCAAGCCTCGAGTGTGCGTTGACCCCCGCCGCGGACAGCGCTGTGTGGAAGGCCTTCCAGGGCGCCATCGGGGCGGTCACCGCAAGCAATGGTGAAGGAGTGATCCACGTCCCCACTCAGCACCTGCGGGCAATCGTTGACGGTCTGCCCCAGAATGTTCGCCTGCATCACCCGCTGGGAGGCACTGGCAACCTCTTGGCCGCGTCGCTGCCGCTGTCGCTCTACCACTTCCTTCGCGCGGGCGAGTACGCCGACGGCGATCGGATCCTGCTGTTTGGCACTGACGGCGTGACAGCCTGGAACATCTGTCTGCTGGATCAGCTGAGGAAACTGCAGCGTCAGTGGGATGACCTCCGCGAGGAGGACGAGCTGGCGCTGGCTCGGGGCCGGGAGCTGACCCAACGCGGAGTGGGAGCCCAACTCCGCATCTGTCCTCGCTCTGAGCTGGAGCGCCACATCGCCGACGTGGCGAGCCATGCCGCGCGGCAGATGGTGAACCTGGCCTGCGTAACGTTTCGAGTCAGCGCACCCAGCTGCGCAGACCTCGAGTGGGTCGATCGGGAGGCAACTGCGCTGCTGCTCAAGCAGGTGAGGGCCACCGATCTGCTCTACAAGCTCAAGGATGCCTCATGCCATGTGCTGCTACTCAGGTACATCGATGAGGCAAACGCCCGGCGCCTCGGCGCCCGGCTCAAACGCTTGCTCGAGGACCTTGACCTTGCTGGCGAGTTGACACTGTCTGTCGACATGACGGTGTCGGTCCATGATCGAACGGAATCCTCCGCAGCCTTCTCGACGGAAGTACTGGGGCGCCCCTGATCCTCCTTGTCTTCCGCGGGCACAATGAAAGTCCTGGCCATCAGCGACCTGCACCTGGACTTCCAGGAGAACCGCGAGGCGCTGCGGGCTCTCCCTCCACACCCGGACGACTGGTTGATCCTCGCCGGCGACACTGGCCATCGCGTGAGCGATCTGACCGATGCGCTGGCCTGGCTCACCGACCGGTTCCGGCGCGTAGTGTGGGTGCCCGGCAACCACGAGCTATGGACGGTGCCCGGGGAAAGCGAGGCCCTGACGGGCGAGGCGCGCTACCAACACCTGGTGTCGACCTGCAGAGCCCACGGCGTGCTGACGCCGGAGGATCCGTACGAGCAGCTGACGATCGATGGTGTGACCTACGTGCTGGCCCCTCTGTTCTTGCTGTATGACTACAGCTTCGCGCCGGCGGGTGTCAACCGGGACGCGGCCGTCAACTGGGCGGTCGAGGAGAACATCCTTTGCGCAGACGAGCACTACCTGCATGCCGATCCCCACGCTTCCGTCGTCGAGTGGTGCGAGGCTCGCTGCCGCTGGACCGAGCAGCGGCTGGAGCAGGTGCCACGGGCGCACCGCCTGGTGCTGATCAATCACTTTCCGCTGCGCGGGGATCTCGTCCGGATCATGATTCCGCGCTTCCGGATCTGGTGTGGCACGCGGCGCACCGAGCAGTGGCACCTGAGATTCAACGTGGCCGCGGTGGTCACCGGCCACCTGCACGTCCGCGCGACAGATGTTATCGATGGTGTGCGGTTCGAGGAGGTGTCGCTGGGGTACCCACGGCAGTGGCGCCGGGAGGTCGGGCTGGAGGGCTACCTGCGCCAGGTCCTGCCGCTGCGAGGAAGCTGATGCCAGAGATCGAGGTCCACGTCTGGTATGCGTTCACCGACAAGACGCAGGATGAGGGCCTCGTCGCCTCCTGTGTCGACATCCTCGCTCCGTCCGAGCTCGAGCGGCACACGCGTTTCCTGCGTGACAGCGACCGACACGAGTACCTCGTGGCCCACGCCCTGCTGCGCCTGTCCCTGTCACGGTTCGCCGGCGTCGCGCCAAGGGCCTGGGAGTTCGAGGTCAACGAGTACGACAAGCCAGAGGTCGCGGCTCCAGAGGTCGCGATCCGGTTCAACATCTCGCACACCCGTGGTCTCGTGGCGTGTGCCGTCACCCGCGAGGTGGACGTCGGGGTGGATGTGGAGTTCGACGGCAGGGTCGAGGATGTGCTGGCACTGGGAGCATCGGTGTTCTCCCCCGCCGAGATGCGAGATCTGCGGAGTCTGCCCCCGCACCAGCAGCGCCGTCGCTTCTTCGAGTACTGGACGCTCAAGGAGGCCTACATCAAGGCGCGGGGCATGGGGATGTCTCTGCCCCTGGACAAGTTCACGTTCGTGCTAGCTCCGGATGAGTCTGTTTCGATCCAGATCGAGCCCGAGCTAAACGACGATCCGCGGGACTGGCAGTTCAAGCAGGCGATGCCGTCGGACCACCATCACCTGGCGCTGGCAGTGCGCGCTTCAGACAACCCCACCCGCATCACGATCACCGAGACAGTCCCGTTCCTGGCTTGACAACATCCAAGCACACCCGGCCCCTGGACCAGGCGCTCAAAGACCTGTGCTGGTCAGGAGGGGTCAGAAGGTGAAGAAGCGGGCAGCGTCCTGGAGCTCGCTCTTCTCCAGCTTGCTGTCGGAGGAGTCCTCGCGTGACCCGCCGTTGCCGAAGAATGTCGAGATGCGATCCTCCACGAACTCGCTCATGCTGATGCTGTGACGTTCGCAGTACTTACGAATCTGGTCATAAGTAGACCCACGAATGGACACGCTTCTTCGGGTCTGCTTCTTGGCCATTGTCAACCTCCAGTCAGGTGTAGCCCTCGATGCCACACCGTGTGTCACCGTGTTCTTCTAGTATTCTGGGTTGGTTGGAACCCAAAATCAAGCGAAAACACAACATGTTGACAGGAGCAGAAGGCAATCCCCCATATCTTGTAGCCTCGTCGTTGCCTCAGATATTGAATCGATTTGAATATGTTGCGTTGTGCCGGCGGCACCAGCCTGTCGGGTTGTCCACAGCCCTGTCCACAGCCACAGCCTCGTCGGAGCCATGACGCCCGCCTTCAAATGGAGTAGGCTGTCCGGGAGTCCAACTACCAACATGCGATCCTGCAGTGTTTCCATCGCTCTGCTGCTCCTGACAGGGTGCTCGCAACAAGCCGAGACGCCGGACGCCACAGTGGCCAAGCCCGATACCGTGGCTCACCTCGTGGTGCAGGAGGGCAAGGGGCTGCTGTTCTCGTTCTATGACAACCGCGCCGAGATGCGTACAGTGGACGCCATCGACCAGGTCGCCCGGACGGCCCGGTCCGATGTGATGGTCACCAACCCCGCCGCTCACCTGCCGGGCGATCTGGTCTACGTCACCGATCTGAGGAACAAGTCGAATAGCGGTCAGTACCGCGTGTGGGTCGAGCCCAGGGGGACCTGGCTGGATCGGGTGGTGCCAAAGCAGAGCGTGTCCGAGGCCCTGGCCCGCAACGATCCGCCTCCCAAGCCCAAGCGACGCATACGTCGACGGCGGCCTCGCCGGCGCCGAAGACCTCCACCCTCGCCGGCCCAGCCCCAGCCCGAGCCTGCCGCCAAGGCGCCGGCCCAGAACGCTCCCCAGGTGATCCTGTTCTCCACTGCCTGGTGTCCCTCCTGCCGGGCGGCAAAAGCCTATTTGATCAAGAAGCGGGTGCAGTTCCAGGAGCTGGACGTCGAGCGGGACGCGCGCGCGGCCCAGTTCTACAACAGCATCCAGCAGCGGTTCCGCCTCAAACGGGGAGTCGTCCCGGTCCTCGTGATCGGACAACGCGTGTTCCAGGGGTTCAGCCGGCCACAGATCGACGCGGCGCTGGCCGCCATCGGTCACGGATAGGACGGCACCGCGACCAAGCGCGACCAAGTGCGTTCGTTGATCGCCTCGCGCGTCCTGTGATACCGTTCGCCACTTCATCCGAAGAGATCGAGGAGCCGGAAGATGCAAGCGTCTCAGACGGATCGGGAGCGGTGGCTGGCCATCGTGCTGGCCGCTGCTCTGGACAACGACATCATGACGCCAGACGACATTCTGGCTCACGCAACTCCCGAGGTGCTGGCGGCCCACCTGCCGCCCGACGTGATGAGCAACGTCCTGGCCGCCTCGCTCAAGGAGGGCACAATGACCGCCGAGGTCATCCTGCGCTCGGTCGGCCCTGATGTCCTGAGCCGCTACGTCCCACCAAACATCCTGTGGGGATCGGTCCAGTCCGCCGCCCGCCGGGCCGAGATCGCGGAATAAGGGGGCCGACATGGACAAGCGACGCAAGTGGATCTGTGTGCTTCTGGAAGAGGGGCTCCGACTGGGCGTGCTCGCCCCCGAGGACATCCTGCGACATATCACGCCGGCCGTGCTCGCCACCGATCTGCCGCCTGCTCTGGTGGCAGCCATCCTCCAGGCCGGGATCGACGCGAGCGGTTTCGATCCTGCTCTGGTGGTGAAGACGTTGAGCCCGGAGAACCTGGCAGAGCACATGCCGGTGCCGCTGCTGTGGAACTGCCTCAGCGAGGCTGCCGCGATCCTGATCAAGGAGCACCCCTCGCAGGAGAGCGGCAGCTCCGACGTCATCGGTCCCGGCGAGGTTCGCCAGGAGGACATCCCCATGATCGAGGTGATCGAGGACTAGATGAACTCGGCGGAAGTCCCGACCCATACGGAGGCAGGGTTCGGGCGCAGCGGCGTGAGGAGTGCCAGCCCGCGTTCGTGCACCGATCCGGGCTGGCACGACGGCCGAGTGAGGCTT